>OFJB01000052.1_pt1 | contig 82217 bp, 76 predicted proteins | sample 1775081 | NCBI WGS metagenome assembly OFJB01 (sample SAMN08195771, study PRJEB24354) | sludge metagenome | isolation source: initial sludge from phenol fed wastewater aerobic bioreactor | place: India: Nagpur | collected 2016-06-05 | reverse complement strand
TCGATCATGCCGGGCAAGGTCAATCCGGTGATCCCGGAAGTGGTCAACCAGATTGCCTTCGAAGTGATCGGCAACGACGTCACCATCACCATGGCGGCGGAGGGCGGCCAACTGCAGTTGAACGCTTTCGAACCGATCATCGCCCACAGCCTGTTCAAGAGCATCGAACACCTGGCCGCCGGCTGCCGCACGCTGACCGCCCATTGCGTGCGCGGCATCACCGCCAACCGCGAGCTGCTGGCCGAGCGAGTACGCACTTCGGCCGGTCTGGCCACCGCGCTGAACCCGCACATCGGCTACGAGAACGCCACCCGGGTCGCCCAGGAGGCGCTGCGCAGCGGTCGCGGCGTCGCCGAGCTGGTCGAGGAGATGGGCCTGATGGACCGCGCACAACTGGCCGCCGTCCTGGCGCCCGAAGTGCTGACCGCGCCGCGCCGGCCGGGCTGAGGTCGATGCCGGCAACCGGATGTGCTACTGCCCGTCACGCCGCCCGCCGCGGCGGGCGGGTGTTCAGCCGTACAATGCCCATTCCCTGAGCCCGTCCCGTCATGCCGGATTCCGCCGCCCAACTGCCCACCCCCTTGCCCCGCCCGCACCGTCTGCTCGGACTGGCGGCGCTGCTGGTCGCTTTCCTGGCGCTGGCCCTGTTTTCCTACCGGCTTTCCGAGCATTACGGGATTGCCGAAATGCGCGAGGCGGCCTCGCACCAGCTCGACATCCTCGGCGCCGCGATTGACAGCGAGGTCACCCGCCACGCCTCGATTCCCAGCGCCGTCGAACTCAACGCCGACATCGTCGCCCTGCTGCGCGGCCCGAGCGAGGGGCAGGACATCCTGCAGGCCGAGGCCAACAGCTTCCTGCAGAAGCTCAACGATCATCTCGGCGGGCCGGCGATCTTCGTCCTCGACACCAGCGGTACCGTCGTCGCCTCCAGCGACTGGATCTTCTCCGACAACCTGCTCGGCTCGGACCTCTCCTACATGCCCTTCTTCCGCGATGCGGTGCGCGGTACGCCGGCTCGCCACTACGCGGTTGACCACATCCGGCACGAGCCGGGCTACTACTTCGCGCTGCCGATCCGCGACGAAGCGCAGGAATGGAAGGTGATCGGCGTCGCCGTCGTCAAATCCGGCATCCGCGAGGTCGAGCGGCGCTGGCTGGCGCAGGAGGCGCCGGCGCTGATCGTCGACCGCAACGACGTCGTGCTGCTCGCTTCGCCGCCGGAATGGCGCTACGCGACCTTGCGCCCGCAGGCCCGCGACGTCCTCAACCGTCTCGGCCGGCAACAGTTCGCCGGCCAGCCGCTGGGCGAGATCAGCCTCGACATCGATCTCGCCGGTGCCGACGAAGGACGCATCGTCCGCCTGCCCAAGCACCTGCGCGACGACGTCGCGCCGGCGCAGGGCGCGCGCCCCTACCTGGCGATGTCGCGCCACCTCTCCGGCACCGCCTGGCGCATCGTCGTCTTTTCCGACCTGCGGCCGGTCGGCATCCAGGCGGCGACGCATGCCGCGCTCAGCGTCGCTGCCCTCGGCTGCCTGCTGCTCGGCGTCCTGTACACCCGCCAGCGCCGCCGCCTGGCGCGCGGCCGCGAGGAGGCGCGGGCGATGCTCGAACGCGCCAACCAGGAACTCGAACGCAAGGTCGAGGAGCGCACCGCCGACCTGTCGGAGGCGGTCGCCGGGCTGCAGCGCGAAGTGCAGGAGCGCCAGCGCGCCGAGCAGACGCTGCGCGCCGCCCAGGACGAGCTGGTGCAGGCGGCCAAGCTGGCCGTCCTCGGCCAGATGGCGACCGGCGTCACCCATGAACTGAGCCAGCCGCTTGGCGCCATCCGCACGCTGTCGGCCAACGCCGCCGAATTCATGCGCCGCGGCGACCAGGCGACGGCCGAGCGCAACCTCGCCATCGTCGAGCAGTTGACCGAGCAGATGGGCAACATCATCGGGCCGCTCAAAACCTTTGCCCGCAAGTCGCCGGCGGTGTCGAGCGCGGTCGATGTGGCGCAGGCGGTGGATAGCGCGCTGTTCCTCTTCGAGTCGCGCCTGAAGAAGGAGGGCGTCAGCGTCACGCGCGGCATCGAAGTCGGGCGCAGCATCGCCTGGTGCGACCGCAACCGCCTGCAGCAGGTGCTGGTCAACCTGATCGGCAACGCTCTCGATGCGATGCGCGAGGAGCCGGTGCGCCGCTTGAGCTTCAGCGTCGATGTCGCCAGCTCGGGGATGCTGGCGCTGGCCGTCAGCGACAGCGGCTACGGCTTTTCCGAAGAGGCGCTGGCCCACCTGTTCGAACCTTTCTTCACCACCAAGCAGCCGGGCGAGGGCCTTGGTCTGGGGCTGACCATTTCGCGCGATATACTGCGCGACTTCGGCGGCGACCTGATGGCCGGCCCGGCGCCGGGCGGCGGCGCCCGCTTCGTCGTCATGCTGCCGCCGCTGCCGTCGCTCAACCGGGGAACGCCATGAAGACGACCTTGTCCGTCCTGCTCGTCGAAGACGATCCGCACGTCCGCCTGGGCTGCGAACAGGCCATGCAACTGGCCGGCATCCCGGTGCTCGCCGCCGCCTCCGCCGAAGCGGCGGAAATGTACCTGAGCGCCGAGTTCCCCGGCATCATCGTCACCGACATGCGCCTGCCCGGCGCCAGCGGCATGGACCTGCTGCGCAAGGTGCGCGGTCTCGACCCCGACCTGCCGGTGATCATCATCACCGGTCACGGCGACGTCACGCTGGCCGTCGAAGCGATGCGCAACGGCGCCTACGATTTCATGCAGAAGCCGTTTTCGACCGACGATCTGGTCGATGTCGTGCGCCGCGCGCTGGAGAAGCGGGCGCTGGTGCTGGAAGTGGAAGCGCTGCGCCGCCGCCTCGATCAGCGCGACGACCTCGAAGCCCGGCTGATCGGCCGTTCGCCGCAGATGCAGAAGGTCCGTCGGCTGATCCTCGACGTCGCCGACGCCGGCGTCGACGTGCTGATCTACGGCGAAACCGGCACCGGCAAGGAAATGGTCGCCCGCTGCCTGCACGACCTGTCGCGCGCCGGCCAGGAGAACTACGTCGCGCTCAACTGCGGCGGCATGGCCGACAACCTGCTCGACAGCGAACTCTTCGGCCACGAGCCGGGCGCCTTCACCGGCGCCCAGAAGCGGCGCATCGGCAAGATCGAATACGCCAGCGGCGGCACGCTCTTCCTCGACGAGGTCGAGAGCATGCCGATGAGCATGCAGATCAAGCTGCTGCGCGTGCTGCAGGAGCGCGTCATCGAGCGCCTCGGCTCGAACCAGCAACTGCCGGTCAATTGCCGCGTCGTCGCGGCGAGCAAGGAAGATCTCAAGGCCTGGTCGGAGCAGGGCAAGTTCCGCGCCGACCTCTACTACCGGCTCAACGTCGTGCGCATCGAACTGCCGCCGCTGCGCGAGCGCCGCGAGGACATCCCGGCGCTCTACGACGCCTTCCTGCTGCAGGCCGCCAAACGCTACAACCGGCCGCCGCCGGCGCTGACCACCGACACCCTGCACCGGCTGATGGCGCAGGACTGGCCGGGCAACATCCGCGAACTGAAGAACGCTGCCGAATGCCACGTCCTCGGCATCGGCGCTGCCGCGGGCAGTGGCGCACCGGCCGCCGCACCGTCGTTGACCGAGGCGGTGGAGAACTACGAGCGCCTGCTCATCGCCGACGAATTCACGCGCCAGGGCGGCAATATCCAGCGTACCGCCGACGCGCTGAAGACGGCGCGCACCACATTGCACGACAAGCTGAAGAAGTACGGTCTGCTATAGTGCCTCTCCCTCCAGACGACACGGACGAATGCGATGATCGTGACCTTCGAATCGAGCGAAACCGGCGAAGTGCTGATGTACGCAGAAACGGCGAAGACCCTGCTGGACATCGTCGGCAAGGCGACCACCGCGCGCGGCGTGTTCACGCCGCCGGAAATGCTGCCGGCGGCGGCGAAACTGCAGGCGGCGGTAGCCGAGGCGCGGCGTCAGGCCGCCGCTTTGCCGGAAGAGGAAGACGAGGAAGACAAGAGCAAGCCCTTGCCGGTCAGCCTGCCGCAACGCGCCTGGCCGCTGATCGACATGCTCGAGCGTACCGCCAAGGCCGGGCCGGAAGCCCACATCATGTGGACGGCGGCGGCCGATTTCTGAGCGGAGCGCTCAGAACAGCTCGATATCGTCGTTCTTGTCCTTCATCTCGGCCATGAAGCGTTCGATCGCTTCCTGGACCGGGACGCCGTTCATCACCGCGTCGAACATGGCGACTTCCTCGCGCGTCGAGTACTTGCCCTTGATCCGGTTCTGCAGCGCCACCCACTCACCCGGGTTGTAGAGACGGGCCGGTTCGCCGACCAGGTCGCTCAGTTCGCCCAGGCTGAGGCCGACGTGAGCGAGGCGCTGGACCAGCTTGTCGTAGAACTGGAAGGCGATGATCGCCTGATGCATCATGCCGGACACGTTGCTGGCGGCAGCCAGCAGCTCGTTGCGGGTTTCACCGGGCTGCCCGGTTTCCGGCAGGCCTTCGACCTTGCCGGCGATTTCCTGCATGCAGCCGGCCATCGCCGTGAAGGAGCGGGTCAGCACGTCGACCGAGGCATTGCTGTCCTTCATCGCGTGCTCGATCTGCACCGCGGCAAGTTCGAGCATGAGGACGGTTTCGCGGACCTGGCTCCAGTTCAGGTCGGGATTGTGGGCGGAGGTACCGCGCGGCGGGAGGGTCTTCTCGGTCATTGTTCTTTCCTGTCGGCCTGGCGCCGACTATAGCGCAATTCAGTCAGCCCGTTCCAGCACCACGTAGTGCTTGCGCACGGCTTCGAGGACGGTGAAGCTGCCGCTGAATCCGGCCGGAATGACGCCCGCCTCGCCGGGTCCGAATTCGGCGCTGTTGCCGTCGTTGTCGGCGATCCGGACGCGGCCTTCGATGATGCAGAAGAACTCGTCCTTGTTCTCGCCGAAGGCGATGCGCCAGGCGCCCGGTTCGCAGGCCCAGACGCCGGCGGTCAGGTCGCCCCGCGGCGCCGCGAAATGCTCGTGCGTGGTGCGCAGCGGGTTGCCTTCGAGCAAGCGCTCGGGGCGTGGCCGGTCGTATTCCGGGGCGGGCGACTGGCGGGAGAAGACGGTCAGTTGGGGCATGGCGATGCGGGTTGGGGGCGGGGTGGGCATTTTAAGCCTAGGGTGTCGTCGCGGGCTGGGCCGGCGGGCGATTTGCCGCGATAATCGGCGCATGCGCCTGCCGATTCTCTGCTTGTTCCTGTTGTCCACCGCAAACGTCTTTGCCGCTGCGATCGCCGTCGATGTCGGCCACGGCGTGCGCGATACCGGCGCCATCTCGGCGCGCGGCCGCGCCGAATTCGACTTCAACCGCGATTTCGCCGGCGTCCTCGCCGAACGCCTCGAAGCCGGCGGCCAGCAGGTACGCCGGGTCAATTTCGACGGCGCCATCGGCAGCCTGGCGGCGCGCCCGCAAGCCGCCGCCGGCAGCGATTTCTTCATCTCCATCCACCACGATTCGATCGGCGAGGCCTGGCTGCTGCCGTGGACCTGGGAAGGCGTCGAGCGCACCCACACCGAGGCCAAGCGCGGTTACGGCCTGTTCGTTTCGGCGGCCAATCCGGATCTGCCGACCAGCCTGCTCTGTGCTTCGACGATGGGGGCGATGCTGCGTCGCGCCGGCTTCGTGCCGAGCGACTGGCACGGCCGCCGGCACGTCGCGGCCGACGCGCGGAACGGCGTCTGGTACTACGACAACCTGGTCGTCCTCTACCGCACGACGCTGCCGGCGGTGCTGTTCGAGGCCGGCGTCATCAAGCACAAGGACGAGGAGCTGGAACTGCTCGATCCGGCGCGTCAGGCGCGCATGGCCGACGCCTTGGCGACCGGGTTGGCCGCCTGCCTGCAAGTCAAAGAAATACCGGCTCCGGACTGAGTTCGATAGCGAATTTCTCGCGCACCGCCGCCTGCACCGCGGCCATCGTCCGCCGCACGTCGGCGCCGGTCGCGCCGCCCCGATTGACCAGGACCAGCGCCTGCTTCTCGTACATGCCGACCGGACCGAGCGCCTTGCCCTTCCAGCCAGCCTGCTCGATCAGCCAACCGGCGGCCAGCTTGACCCGGCCGTCCGGCTGCGCGTAACAGGGCAGCGCCGGATGCTGTGCTTTCAGCGCCTCGGCGACGCTGCGCTCGACCACCGGGTTGTGGAAGAAGCTGCCGGCGTTCGGCGTCAGCGCCGGATCGGGCAGCTTGCGCTGGCGCACGGCGATCACCGCGTCGGCAACATCGCTGGCGCCGGGTTCGGCGATGCCGCGGGCGGCGAGTTCCTGGCGCAGGTCGGCGTAGCCGATGTTCGCCTGCCAGGCCTTGGCCAGCCGGAAGACGACCGAGACGATGGCGATCCGCCCGTCAAGGTGCCAGCCCCGTTGCTTGAACAGGCTGTCGCGGTAGGCGAAGCGGCAGGCCTCGCGGTCGAGCGTGAAAAACACCCGTTTCTCGAAATCCCAGGCCGTCACCGAATCCAGGCGCTCGCCGACTTCCAGCCCGTAGGCGCCGATGTTCTGCACCGGCGCAGCACCGACCGTGCCCGGGATCAGCGACAGGTTTTCCAGCCCCGGCCAGCCCAGCGCCAGCGTCCATTGCACGAAGTCATGCCAGTTCTCGCCAGCGCCGGCCTCGATATAGAAAGCTTCGTCATCCTCGCGCAACAGCCGCTTGCCGGCGATCGCCATGTGCAGCAACAGCCCCGGAAAATCGCCGGTAAGCACCAGGTTGCTGCCGCCGCCGAGGACGAAACGGCGCTCGCCCGGCGGCACCGCAGCCAGTTGGGCCGGATCGGTCACCTTCAGGTAATGCGCCGCGCGGCCGGGCAGGGCGAGGGTGTTGAAGGGGGTGAGGTCGATGGCGGTGTTAAGCTGCTGCATCTGCCCGAATCAACCGACACTGTAAGGCGCAGTATCCTGAAGCAGCGTCAGTTGGGCTTCGCGAGCAGCTTTGCGTTCGCTCAAAATGTGCTCGCCGACGGTTTCCGGAACTTCGTTACCCCAGTTCTGCCAGCCTTCGCGCCGATGCCGGGCGAACAGTTCCAAGTAGGGGCCGGGGCTACAGGATTCCACGATGTCGTAGAATTCGTCCGGTTTGCGCGAATGCTCGCGTTTTTGCGTGGCGAGGAAATTGACCTGGCGGCGTCCGGGCGGCAGCGTGCGCATGCTGCCGCGAATGCCGAAGAGCACCAGTTCGGTGACGTTGCGGAAGTAGAAACCGACACCGCGTCCGTCCGGACCGCCGTCCTTGCGGATTTTGTGCCAGACGATGTTCGATTTGTAGGTGAATCCCCAGGCCTGCATCACCGCCAACCCTTCGGCCAGCAGCGCATTCGGCACCCACAGGTAGAGGTGGCTGGCGGGGGCGGCAGCGTCGGCGACCGGAATTGCCTTGATATCGTCCAGCGTCAACGTTGGGTAACGGGAAAGGCGCTTGTGTTCCGGCGCCATCTTGCCGGTCCGGTTCTGGAACTGCCAGGGCGGATCAGCCAGGATGGTGCTGAATTGCCCGGTGATCGAGGACTTGAAATCTTCTGCTGCCGTCGGCTGCATCTCAGCAGTCCTCCTCGTAAAGTGATTTGCGGATGCCGAAGACGAGCAAGGGGCATCCGCCACCGCCACCACCCTGGATGCGGGGGAGCAGTTTGCCTATGTGCGTTGTCGAGGAACCATACGACGTGCCGCGGCCCAGTTCGTCGAAAATGTCCTGCAGTTCGTCGCAGCGGGTCACGATGATGCCGACGCTAACTACGCGCAGATCGAAGAGTAGGCGGAAATTGTTGAGATCCCGGTCAAAGAACGGGTCCTTGTTGTTCCACTCGATTTCCAGCGCAACCCGGTTCTTGAAGCAGTCGACCTTGTGGGTCGGTGAATCGAGGCTGACCCCATCAACCACCATCTTGGTGTCGAAGCCTTTCTCCTGCCAGCCGAGTTTGCCGAGGGCGCCATCGAAGGCTTCGGCAACTTTGGATTTACGGCCGCCGCCAACGGTAAGCCAGCTTTTCAACAAACGGAAATCGCTCAGCACACCGACGATTTCCTGCCATTCGTCCGGAAAATCCTGCTTCAGGATGGCGCACGCGTGTTTCCATTCGTGCACTTCGTAATGCTCGCGGATGAAGGAGGGCAGGAGGTCAAGACTCATGGCGCCATTCTATCAGCCGGCCGGAGCATGGCGTCGGCCTGGAAGGGGAAAAAGCGCCGCAGGGTCAGTGTGCCCGGAAGCCTTCGGCGCTGATGCCGTGGCGGGTGAGCTTGTCGTAGAGCGTCTTCTTCGGCACCTGCAGGGCTTCGGCTGCCTGGGCGACGTTGCCGGCGTTGGCCTGCAGCGCCGCTTCGATGGCGCGTCGCTCGGCGGCGTCGACCTGGGCGCTCAGCGAACTGGCCGCCGGACCGCTAACGGGACTGGCGAGGCCGTCGGGCAGGCCGAGCGCCCAGCGGTTGGCGACGTTCTTCAGTTCGCGCACGTTGCCCGGCCAGTCGTGCGCCTGCCAGCGCGCCAGGTCGGCCGGCGTCCAGCTGGCCGGTGGGCGCTGGTAGCGCTGGGCGGCTTCCTGGAGGAAGGCGGCGATGAGCAGCGGAATGTCGTCGCGCCGTTCGCGCAGCGGCGGCAGGTCGATGCTGACGACGTTCAGGCGGTAGTAGATGTCGGCGCGGAACTGGCCGGCGTCGGCCAGCGCCTTGAGGTCGGCCTTGCTGGCGGCGACGACGCGGCAATCGACGGCAATGCTCTGGTTGCTGCCCAGGCGTTCGACGCTGCGTTCCTGCAGCACGCGCAGCAGCTTGACCTGGAGGGCGAGCGGCATCGATTCGATCTCGTCGAGGAAGAGCGTGCCGCCGTCGGCGTGTTCGATGCGGCCGACGCGCCGCTTGCCGGCGCCGGTGAAGGCACCCGCTTCGTGGCCGAAGAGTTCGCTCTCGAAGACGCTTTCCGGTAGCGCCGAGCAGTTGACCGCGACGAAAGGCCCGCGCCGGCCGCTGGCGTCGTGGATGGCGCGGGCGACGACTTCCTTGCCGCTGCCCGTTTCGCCGTTGATCAGGATGTCCACGCCGGTTGGCGCCAGCGTGCCGATCAACTGGCGGATGGCCTGGATCGCCGGCGTCTCGCCGATCAGCGCGCTAAGGCCGGCGGCGTGCAGTTGTTCCTTGAGCTGGCGGTTCTCGACCAGCAGGGCGCGTTTCTCAAGAGCGCTACGGACAGCGGCGATCAGCCGTTCGGAGGGAAAGGGTTTCTCGATGAAGTCGTGGGCGCCGTTACGCATCGCTTCGACCGCCATGGCCACGTCGCCGTGGCCGGTGACGAGCAGAACCGGCAGCTCGCGGTCGAACTGGCGCAGCTCGCGCAACAGCGTCAGGCCGTCGCGGCCGGGCAGGCGGATGTCGCTGACGACGGCCGCCGGGCGCGTCGTGGCCAGCGCGGCGAGCATGCTTTCGGCGTCGGCGAAGCCACGCACCGGGATGTCGGCAATCGCCAGCGCCTGCTCGCAACCCTTGCGCACGGCGGCGTCGTCCTCGATCAGGAAGACCGGCGCCTCAGCCACGGACGACCGCCTTGGCGTAGCTGGCGCGGTCGAGGTCGACGGTCTCGACGCTCAGTTGCAGTTCGTGGCCGGGCGGTGCCTGCAGCGTTGCGCTCAGGGCGGCGAGCACGGCGTCGGCCAGGGCCTTGCGCTCTTCCGGCGAACGCCCGCCAAGCAAGGCGATGCGGACATGCGCGAAAGCGCGGGCGAGCGGCTGGATGCCGATGCGGAAATCGTCGACGCAGTACGCCCGGCTCTTGATGTCGGCCTCGCCGAACAGCCCCGTGTCGAAGGCTGCCGCGTTGATCGCGCCCAGCGCGGCAGCCGGGGCGAGGGCGAGGTTGGCGGTGTATTCAAGCGTCAGGTGCGGCATGGTCGTCTCCGGCGGCGGGCAGCGTCAGCACGAACACGGCGCCGCCGTCGGCCGCGTTCTCGGTGCGTAGTGTGCCACCGTAGCTCTCGACGATGGCGAGCGAGATGGCCAGCCCGAGGCCGAGGCCTTCGCCGGCCGGCTTGGTGGTGTAGAAGGGCTCGAACAGGTGGTTGCGCACGTCGTCGGCGATGCCCGGCCCATGGTCGCGTACCGCCAGGCGGACGTTGGCGCCGCGCCGGGCGACGTCGATTTCGAGCCGCGGCGCCGGTTGTCCGTGCATGGCGTCGAGACCGTTGAGCATCAGATTGACCAGCACCTGCTCGAAGCGCCCGGCTTCGGCAACGACGCACAGCGCCGGATCGTCCTGGCTGACGGCGATGGTGGCGGCGCTGTCGCGGCGGCGCGGTTCGACCAGCAGCAGCGCGTGTTCGATCGCACTGGTCACGGTGACCGCCTGCGGCGTCGCCGCCTCCTTGCGCGCGAAGGTCTTCAACTGGCGAACGATGCGCCCGGTGCGGCCGACCAGTTCGCCGATCATCTGCAGGTTTTCGGCTACCTCTTCGTGGCGACCGCGGGCGAGCAGGGCGCTGGCGTTGTCGGCGAAGGTGCGTAGCGCCGCCAGCGGCTGGTTCAGTTCGTGGCTGATGCCGGCCGACAACTGGCCGAGGACGGCGAGTTTGCCGGCCTGCACCGCGGCGTCGCGCGTTTCGTGCAGGATCGCCTCGGTGCGTTGCAGCTCGGCGACTTTCCCGGTCAGGTCGGCGGTGCGTTCGGCGATCCGCTGTTCCAGTTCGCCGTGGATGCGCCGCAGTTCCTCGCGCCGCCGCCGCCGGTGGCGCAGGTGGGCGGCGACGCCGAGGCCGAAAGCGGCAGCCAGCGCCGCCGCCATCGCCCCGGAAAAGGCGGCGCTGCGGGCTTCGTCCGGATGCCCGAGCTGGACGACGCGCCAGCCGAGATTGCCGACCGGGCGGCTCAACAGCAGCAGTTCGCGGATCGGTTCGCCGGCCAGGGCCAGGCGCTGCGGCGTCGAGCCATCGAGCGCCAGCGGGCGGTCGGCCAGCGGCTGGATCGTCTGGTTGCCGTATTGCCGGGTTTCCGCCAGGCGGGCGCTGATCGCGCCCGGCAGCGGGGCCAGCGTGCGATAGCGCAGGCGCCGTTGCGAGGAGAGGAAGACGATGCCGTCGGCGTCGGCCAGCAGCAGCGTGTCGCCGGACTCGGCCATGGCCTGCTCCATCGCCTCCAGGCCGACCTTGAGGACGACGACGCCGAGCACGCGGCCGGCGCTGCGTACCGGCGCGGCGAGGAAATAGCCCGGTTCGCCGGTGGTCACGCCGACGCCGTAGAAGCGCCCCAGGCCCTGCGCCACGGCATCGGTGAAATAGGGCCGGAAGGCGTAGTTGTGGCCGACGAAACTGCGCGGTTGGCGCCAGTTGCTGGCGGCCAGCGTCAGGCCGTCGGCGTCGATCAGGTAGGTGGCGGCGACCGCCGCGCCCTGCTGGGCCGCTTCCAGGTAGGCGTTGGCGGCGGCGATCCGTTGCGCGTTGTCCGGCTCGCGCAGCAGCGCGGCGAGCGACGGTTCGAGGGCGAGCAGGCCGGGTAGCGATTCGTGCCGGTTGAGCGTCGCTTCCAGCGACAGCGCGAAAGCGTCGAGGCGCTGGCTGGCCACCTGCTGTTCGTGCGCCAGATAGCTGCCGAGCAGCAGACGGTAGGCGATCAGGCCGACCAGCAGGCAGCTTGCCGCCGCCGCCGCGGTGAGCAGCCAGACGCGGGAGAGGGACGGCGACGATCCGGGCATGGCCGCATCGTAACCAGTTTTATCGCCGGCCGGCAGGCTCAGGGCTGGGGCGGGCATGGCTGCAGGTCGACCGTCGTGTCTCCGGGCAGGCCGGGCAGCCAGGCCGGCAGCGGCCGGCAGTCGGCGCCGACGCAGACGGTATAAGGGGCGACATAGGGCGAATGGCGCAGCGTGACTTTGGGCAGCGCCGGCAGGGCCGGGGTGTAGTGCCAGGCGCCGTCACGGTAGACGGCGTCGGGCGGCGGCTCCATGCCGGCGCCGGTGCCAAGGACGCGGGCAGAGGTCAGACGAAGCGCGTCGCCCTGCAGGCGGTAGTCTTCCGCCCACAGGGTTTTCTGGACCGAATGCGTCCATTGCAGCGTCACCGCCTCGCCGAGCGGCGCCACGAGGAGGCCGGCGACGAGGCAGATCGCGTTCATGCCGCCTGCAGGCGACGGCTGTGCAGCAGGTGCCAGCCGATGAAGGCGGCGCAGGCGGCAAAGCCGATCTCGTCGGTGAGCGGTAGCGCCGCCACCAGCAGGAAGGCGGCAGCCGCCGCCCAGACCCGTTCCCAGGCGGCCAGCGGGGCGCGCAGGTAGCCGATGCTGGCGGCGCCCCAGAGCGTGATCGCCAGCAAGGCCTTGCCGACGATATAGACGACGGCGATCACCGACGGGTCGCCCTGCAGCATCAGCGCATTGTCGTAGACCGCCATGAACGGCACGACGAAGCCGGCGATGGCAATCTGCACCGCCTTGACGCCGATCTTCATCGCCGGCTCCTTGGCCACCGAACTGGCGGCGAAGGCGGCCAGCGCCACCGGCGGCGTCAGGTCGGCCATGATGCCGAAGTAGAAGACGAACATGTGGCTGACGATCAGCGGAACGCCGAGGTCGAGCAGCGCCGGGGCGGCGATCGAACTGGTGATGATGTAGTTGGGGATGGTCGGAATGCCCATGCCGAGCACCAGGCAGATCAGCATGGTCAGGAGCAGCGACAGGAACAGGTGATCGGCGCCGACCTTGAGGATGAAGCCGGCGAAGTTGGTTGCCGCCCCGGTCAGCGTCAGGACGCCGATGATGACGCCGACGATGGCACAAGCCACGCCGACCGGCAGCGCCTGGCGGGCGCCGTCGACCAGGCTGTTGCGCATCACGCGCAGCGTCTCGCGGCCGCCCTGGACGAACAGGCAGAGGACGATCAGTACGGCGATCACGGTCAACACCGGATAAACGCCGAATTTCACCAGCAGCGAAGCGCCCAGCCCAACGGCGAGCCAGAAGACGAAGCGGAAGGCGGTGCCGGAGATGCGCGCGGCGACGGCGGCGCCGAGGATCAGGATGGCGCACAGGGCGAGGCCGACCATGCCCGAGTACATCGGCGTGAAGCCGTTGAACAGCATGCCGACCAGGCCGACCAGCGGCAACACCAGGTACCACTGGCTGCGGATCGCCTGCCACGGGTTCGGGCAGTCTTCCTTGGCCAGCCCGCCGAGCTTGCGTCGGCCGGCTTCCAGGTGAACCATCCAGAACACGGTGAGGTAGTAGAGGATGGCCGGAATCAGCGCCGCCTTGACGATCTCGACGTAAGGCACGTTGAGGTTTTCGGCCATGATGAAGGCGACGGCGCCCATCACCGGCGGCATGATCTGGCCGCCCATCGAGGCGGTGGCCTCGACGGCGCCGGCAAAGACGCCGGAATAGCCGAAGCGCTTCATCAGCGGGATGGTGAACTGGCCGGTGGTCAGCACGTTGGCGACGCCGGAGCCGGAAATCGACCCCATCAGCCCGGACGAAACCACCGCCACCTTGGCGGCGCCGCCCTTGGCGTGGCCGACGAAGCCGAGCGCCACCGAGTTGAACAGGTTGATCATGCCGGCGTGTTCGAGGAAGGCGCCGAACAGCACGAAGAGGAAGATGTAGTTGGTCGACACCAGGGTCGGGATGCCGAAGATGCCTTCGGTGCCGAAGCCGAGCTGGTCGACGATCTGCGCGAAATCATAGCCGCGGTGGGCGAGGTCGCCCGGCAGGTGCTGGCCGAACAGGCCGTAGAGCAGGAACAGCGCGCAGATGGTCGGCAGCGCCAGGCCGAGGATGCGGCGGGCGGCCTCGAAGACGAGGGCGATCATCGCCGTGCCGACGACCAGGTCGAGCGTGCTCGGGTCGCCGGCGCGCTGGATCAGGTCGACCTCGAAGATCCATTGGTAGCAGGCAAGCGCGAAGGCGCCGATGGCGAGCAGCCAGTCGAGCGGGGCGACGCGGTCGAGGCGGCCGCTCTTGCGGATCGGGAAGAGCAGGAAGGTCAGGGTGAGCAGGAAGCCGACGTGCAGCGCCCGCATGACCAGGCTGGAGAGCGGATGGAAGGCGGCGATGCCGAGCTGGTAGAGCGAGAACGCCAGCGCGGTGCCGGTCAGGACAAGGAGCGCGACGCCCCCGAGCCGGCGCTGGGCGCCGTGCTCGGAGAACGTCTCCTGCTCGATGTTCGGCGGGGAGACGTGAGCCGACATGATGACTTACTTGAGCAGGCCGGCTTCGCGGTAGTACTTCTCGGCGCCCGGGTGCAGCGGCACCGGCGAACCGCTGGCCATCCTTTCCTTCTTGATCGCCTTGGCGGCGGCGTGCGCGGTAGCCATGGTGTCGAGGTTTTCGGCCATCGACTTGGTCATCTTGTAGACCATGTCTTCGGAAACGCCGGCGTGGGTGACCAGATAGTTCGGGACGAGCACGGTATTCACGTCGCTGGTCTGGCCGTTGTAGGTGTTGGCCGGGATGGTGCCGGACTGGTAGGCGGCGTCGCCGATCTTGGCAACCACATCGGCCGGGATCGGGATGACGACGATCTTCAGCGCCGTCGCCAGGTCGCGCACGGCGGCGACACCGAGGCCGGACGAGAGCAGGGTGGCGTCGAGCTGGCGGTTCTTCATCAGCTCGACCGACTCCGAGTAGCCGAGGTATTCGACCTTGGCGAAATCCTGGTAGCCCATGCCGACGGCCTTGAGAATGTCGCGGCTGTTCAGTTCGGTGCCGCTCTTCGGGGCGCCGACCGAAACCCGCTTGCCCTTGAGGTCGGCCAGCGACTTGATGCCGGAATCGGCGGAAGCCAGGAAGTGGATGTAGTTCGGGTAGATCGCGGCGACCGTACGCAGCTTGTTCAGCGGCGCCTTGAAGCCGACTTCCGGATTGCCCTTCCAGGCCTCCGACAAGGTGTCGCCGAGCGTGAAGGCGATTTCGCCCTTGCCGGCCTGCAGCAGGTTGAGGTTTTCGGCCGAGGCCTTGGTCGCCTGCACCGACATCTTGGCATCGGGCAGCACCTTGCCGTAGATCTGGGTCAGCGAGACGCCGAGCGGGTAATAGACGCCGCTCGTGCCGCCGGTCAGGACGTTGATGAATTCGGCCGCCTGGCCGGCGCTGGCGCCGATGGCCAGCGTGCTGGCGACGATCAGGGAACGCAGTTGCTTGCGCAGTTTCATGGTTTCTCCTCCGTAAATTGGAATGCGCCGCTGGGCGGCTGCAGAGAAACGTTTGCAGAAGCTGTGCCAGTTGCCGGCTTGCGCAGCCAAGCGACTGATTTCACGGGATTAAGCGGTGGCCGCCGGGTGGCCGGCGACGGCCGCCAGTGCGGAATTCCGGAATCGGCGCCGCGCCCGGTGCGGAAATCCGCACCGTCGGCGCTGCGCTTTCAGTCGGCGAGCAGCAGTGCCGCCAGGGCGGCCGGTTGCGCCGCCGCCTGCCAGCCCGGTCGCATTTCGTCGGCGTTCAGGCTGCCGTAGCCCCAGGTCACGGCGATGAAGGACAGGCCGTTGGCGTCGGCCGACTTGCCGTCCTCGCTGCGGTCGCCGATGTAGATGGCGTCTTCCCTGGCGATGCCCTGGTCGGCGAGCAGGCGGCCGATCATCGCCGCCTTGTTGGGCAGGCGCGGGGTGAACAGGTCGAGTGCGTAGACCTGCGCGAAATACCCGCCCCAGCCGAGGTGATCGAGGATCAGCCGGGTCGGGTGGAGGCGCTTGTTGGTGGCGATCGACAGCGTCAGCCCGGCGCCGGCCAGTTGGGAAAGCAGTTCGCCGACGCCGGCGTAGGCGGCGGTCGCCTGGTAGCCGGTGCTGTCGTAGCTCGCCTTGAAGGCCTCGGCGAGGCGGGCGATCAACGCGGCATCGGCGCTGCCCGAGAGGAGTTGCAGGGTCTCGTTGAGCGGCGGGCCGATCACGCTGTCGTCAATTGTCCGTGCTGGCGCGATGCCGGTCTGCGCGAAGGCGTCGCGGAAGCTGGCGAGGATCGCTGGCGCCGAATCGATCAGGGTGCCGTCGAGGTCGAAGAGGATGTGCGGGTAGCGGGGCATTTGGGGCTCAAGGGCGTGTTGCGGCGGGCGGTTTCAATAGCTGGCGCAGGTCGAGCAGCGATTTCTGGTCGGCCGGGTTGCCGACCAGGATTTCCCGCTCGCGGAAGGCCGGGTTGATCAGGCTCTTGTCCGGCTCGTAGCCGGCAAAGCGCAGCCCGGTGAGGTCGGCCCAGGTGTGGATGAAATGCGAGAGCTGGTAGGGGCGGCTGCGGGCGGCCGCCAGGTCGACCGGCGTCGCTGCGCGCCACTGCGGGGAAGTCCATAGGAAGAAGGGAACGGTGTACATCGGTGGCGTCGGTTTTGCCTCGTTGCGGCCGATGAAGTCGTGCGGCGGCGTGTCGTAGACGTCCTCGCCGTGGTCGGAAAAATAGACCAGCAGCGACGCCTTGTCGGCGGCGGCGAGGCTGCCGATCACCGACGAGACGACGTGGTCGTTGTAGCGGACCGCGTTGTCGTACTCGTCGATCATTTCCGCGCGCTCGCCGCTTGCCCACTCGGGCAGGCCGCTGCCGTCGCGGAAGACGGCGAACTCGGGCGGGAAGCGGTACTTGTAGCGCATGTGCGTGCCGAGCAGGTGGACGACGATGAAGCGCCGCTCGGCGCCGTCCTTGAGGATGTTCTGCAGCGGTTCGAGGACGTTGCTGTCGAAGCTGTAGGAATTCTGCGAGCGCTGGTGGTTGAGGTAGACCTGTTCGTCCATCTGCTCGGAGAAGTTGGTCAGCATCGTGTTGCGCTTGGTCAGCGTCTGCTGGTTGGTGATCCAGTAGGTGCGGTAGCCGGCCTGCTTCATGATGCTCATCAGCGACGGCCGGGTCAGGTAGAGGTCCGGGTTCTGCTGGTCGGCGAAGGTCAGGATCTGCTGCAGCGCTTCGATGGTGTAGGGGCGCGTGGCATAGACCTGGTCGAAAATCGTCAGCTGGTCGCGCATTGCTTCCAGTTTCGGGTTCGTCGGCCGGCCGTAGCCGTAGAGACTCATGTGCTGGCGGGTGGTCGATTCGCCGATCAGCAGCACGATGGTTCCCGGCTGGCCGGTGCGCTGGTCGACGAGATTTTCGATCGGCGGGATGCGCTCGGTGTTTTTGCGCAATGCCTCCATGCCGGCCAGTTGCTCGCGGTAACGCGCGTAGCCGATGACGAACTGCCAGGGCACCGCCGGTTCCATGCGGTTGCCGATCGCTTCCACATATTTCGCCGGGTTCAGGCCACGTTTGCGCAAAACCTTGTACGTCGGCTGTAGAAACAGGCCGGCGAGGATCACGGCGATCGTCAGGTAGCGTCCGGCCGGCGCCATCGCCAGCGGCCGGATGCCGCGCCAGAGGCCGTAGGCGCCAGCGCAGAAGGCGATCAACCCGGGGAACATCCACCACTTCAGGTACTGGTCGACGTATTCGCTGGCCTCCGCCGGATTGGATTCGAAGACGATGAAGAGGACGCTCTGCGAGAACTCCTGGCCGTAGATCGAGAAATAGCCGAGGTTGATCAGCGCGCTCAGCCCCAGGACGACGCCGATGGCGGCGCTGATCGGCCGCGCGCGGTTGGGGAAGAGGAGCAGCGGGACCAGCCAGAGCAGGCTGAAGACGAAGCCTTGGCGCAGCGGGAGGAAGCCGGTGGCGCCGCTGAAGAAGAGCAATACGTGGGTGACGGCCGAGAAGTACCAGAAAAAGACAAAGGCGCGGGCGAGGCCGCGCCAATCTATTGAGCGCATGGACGAGTGCTTTGTTCTTTTCGAAGGACGTGATTCTAGTTCGATTTGGTCGCAATCCGCCCGGCCAGGGGTTTGGGGCAACACCAACAAGGCGTTGGCCTTCCGCGAGGCCTGATCCGGATCAGCCAGTGGAAGGTCTGGAGCGCCACCAGCCCCCGCTCGACAGCTACCGCAAGGCGCACGCGGCAAGGGGGAGGGCGGTGCGGGTTTAGAGCAATCGGCGTCAGGATTTCCGCCTCGACTTCACGCATAGTGGCGCCGTGGATAGAGGAAGAACGATGAGTGAACTCAGGGCGAAGGCCTATGCGGCCCGATTGGGCAAAGTGCTCGATTACATCGAGGGACACCTCGATGAAAACCTGAGCCTGGAGCAACTGAGCCAGGTCGCCAACTTTTCCAAATTCCATTTCCACCGGCAATTCGCCGACTTTGTCGGCGCCAGCGTCGGTCGTTACGTTCTCCTGCTGCGTTTGCGGCGGGCCAGCTACCAACTGGCCTTCAATCGCAAGGTGAAGGTGATCGACATCGCGCTGGAGGCCGGTTTTGAAAACCCGGAATCGTTTTCCCGCGCCTTTCGGAATGTCTTCGGCAAATCGCCTTCCGCATTCCGAAAAGTGCCGGACTGGGTCTCGTGGCACGAGCGTTATCGATTCCGTATCCCGGAAAGGACCAGAAACATGCAGGTCGAAATCGTCAATTTCATCCCCACGTCGGTTGCCGTGTATGAGCACCGCGGCCCGGCCGAACGCGTCAATGAGTCGGTCGGCCAGTTCATCGCCTGGCGGCAGCAAAGCGGGTTGTCGCCCAAGGAGCGCAGCCGCACCTTCGGCATCGCCTACGACAACCCCGACACGACGCCGCCGGAACAATTCCGCTTCGACATTGCCGGCGAAGTGCAGGCCGAGGTGCCGCCCAATGCGCAGGGCGTCGTCACCAGGCAGATTCCCGGCGGCCGCTGCGCGCGGGTGCGCCATGTCGGTTCGCATACCCGCATCGGCGAGAGCATCTACCCGCTGTATCGCGAGTGGCTACCGGCATGCGGCGAGGAACTGCGCGACTTTCCGCTGTATTTTCAATATCTGAATCTGCTGCCGGAAACGGCGGAAGCCGATCTTCTGACGGACATCTATCTGCCGTTGAAGTAGCCGATTGCACTGCCCGCTAGCCACCGGGGGGGCCGGGCAGCGGCACGGCTTACCCCAGCCGGGCGATGCGCCGTGCCGCTTCGTCGATGTGCCGGTCCAGCGCGGCGATGCAGGGCTGGAAGCGCGGCGAGAAGGCGGCGGTGTCGCTGAGCCGGGCGAAGAAATTCTCGGCCAGTTGCAGCGCCTGCCGCCAGGTATCGGCATCGACGGTGGCGATCAGGGCAGCCGGTGCCAGTGTATCGACGAGCGCGCCGCCAGCGCGCGGGGCAAAGCCCATGGGCAGCACGTCGTAAGCCGGCGCCAACTGGTACGGGCGGCCGTGGCGGCTGACGAAGGACAGGTTGCCGGCGTGCATGTCGGTATTGCCGATCAGCGTGCCGAAGGCCCACAGCAGCGCCGCACCGGCAACAGCGCCCGCCTCGACCTGACCGCCGGCGGCCAGGCGGGCGACCAGCGATGGCCAAGGCGCGGCGGCGTCGCCGACGAATTCGGCGTCGAGCGCGCGCAGCGAAAAGACGCCGACGCGCCCCAATTGCCCGACGCGGTCGAAGCGCGGCACTTCCAGGAAGCGCTGGCCGGCGAAATCGAAGATTTCGCTGGCGACACCGAGTACCGCCAGCGCCAGATGCTCGGCCAGCAGTAGGTCGCGCCAGCGTTCGCTGACCGGGTTGTCGTCCGCCGCCGAAAATTTCACCAGCACATGGCCGCGCTCGCTATAGGCGCAGAACTTCGGCTGCTCGCCGCCGGCCGACGAGCCAGGCAGTTCGCCGGCGCTGGCGGCGCGCGCCAGTGCCGGATAGCTCGTCGCCCGGTCGACCGGCTGCGGGGCCGGCATGGCCAGAAAGCGCTCGCGCGCCGCTTCGCCGATGAGCAGGTTGCCGATGGCGTCATGGCCCTGCGCCAGCAGCGCCTGCAGGACGTCGGTGTCGCTCCACTGCTCCGGGTTATTCGGCAGGCCGAGGCCGGCCGCGTGGGCCGCGGCATAGGCGCGGCCGAGATAGCCCTGCGGCCGCATGTCGAACAGCCACCAGGGCAGGCCGTCGCTGTGCAGTGTGACGCCATCGGCCTGCAGCATGACGAACCCAGACGGCCGCACCGGCTGCAGCCGGCCAAGCTCACGAATCTGCCCCTCGTCGCTGACCCGGAACACCGGCGCAGCGACTGCCGCCCGGCCGGCATCGCGCAGCGCGTACTGAATAGCCGGCCCGGCACCAATACGAACCACCTCGTCAGCCAGCACCGCCAGCGCCCGCGACACCGTCGGCTGGCTGATCCCCGTCTTTTCAACGAGTTGCCGCGCGCTCAAGGGTCCTTGAGCGAGCAGCAGGCGAATGGCGTCGGCGTGCCGCGACATGATTTGAATGGATCAATGAATAAATAAACGAATAGCTATTCTAGACAGCCAATGGCCAGGCGTCACGAAATCCTGGCTGGCAAAGCCATCTTCCTTCGATAAACCGCCGTGGGTGGGCTGTCCTGAAAATGCAATTAGTATAATCTGGCGCGATGCTGAATCACGGGCAGGTCAGCCTTGCAACTTCTGACAGGGGGAAGTGAAATGAGCCAGGAACAAGCACGCGAGCCCGTGCAGGCGCTGATCGATAGCCGGATTTTTGTCTTGCGGGGGCAGCGGGTGATGCTCGATAGCGATCTCGCAGAACTCTATGGCGTCGAAACCCGGGTGCTGGTTCAGGCGGTAAAGCGCAACCGGGAGCGCTTTCCCGAAGACTTCATGTTTAATCTGGAAAATCATGAGCTTACGGCTTTGAGATCACAAATTGTGATCTCAAACGGCAGGCGGGGCGGTCGCCGAACCGCACCATATGCCTTTACCGAACAAGGCGTCGCCATGCTCTCGTCGGTGCTGAACAGCCCGCGTGCCATAGCGATCAACATCGAGATCATGCGCACCTTCGTGCGTGTCCGCGAATTGGCCAATACCCACGGCGAACTGGGCGAGCGCCTCAATGAACTGGAGGAGAAAACCGAAGCCCTGGCCCTCCAGCAGGAGAATTTCGCGCACACCACCCGCGCTCAGCTCAAGCAGGTATTCGAGGCGATTCGTCAGTTGATGACCCCGCCGGAACCCAGCAAGCGGCCCATCGGCTTCGTGCAGCCAGCAGACGAAGCCGGAAAGCCGAAAGCAATCAAAGAAAGGCGTGAATGATCGACGGCGATCCATTACGCCGGGAACGATTCTCTCCTGGGGTTGGTTGTTGCTCGCGCTCCATAGCAGACAATCGATCCCTGTGCAGATATGCTTTAGGTGTTTTGAATGCCATCGTCCGCGAAAATTGAGCTTGGCCCGTTTTGCCTTCGTTAGGTTATCGATTGATAAGGAAACCAGCATTGGATGGTCGCCATATCATTCAAAAACTTAAAAGCGATTAATTCGCCTGCGTATTTCTAAGAATAGCGCTGAAATCTCTATGCATGAATAACTGTTAGGTGCCAGCCCTGTGCTCTCTGAAAAAATTTTAGATTGGTTAGCTTCAACTGGTTTCCCTCTTGAGATGGAAGCTGCTTTTGCATTCCGTGAGGCGGGCTTTTTTGTGAGGCAATCTGCGGTACTCCCTGACCCACAATCAGACAAAGGCCGAGAAATTGATGTCCTGGCAAATGACCCAGACCTGATTGGCGTAATCGATATCTCATTTGTTGTTGAGTGCAAGTCATCTCAAAACCCGTGGGTTGTCTTTACCTCCGAAGATGCATTTTCTCTGTACAACCGCGTGCATGCTTTCGCCATGACTTCTGGGGCTGCAAAACGGGCACTCTCAGAGCGATGCGGAAATGACTGGTGGAAGAAATGGATTGATCGTTCAGAGCATGGGGGATACGGCTTTCGACAAGCGCTGAGAAAAGAAGCAGATCCTGCCTACGCAGCTGCAATTGGCGCGGTAAAGGCTTGCCATGGCATAGCGCAAGATCGTTCTTCGTCCTCCATCCCCCTTCTTGCATTTGCTTTTCCCGTCATTGTTGTCGACTCTCCGTTATTTGAATGCTCCAGAAATTCTGATGGAACATTGAAACTCGCAGAGGTTCCGATTAGCGAATTCTTGTTCTCCGCCCACATTCCCGAAAATATCGGTTGCTCCGTGAAAGTGGTGACGAGAGCTCATCTACCCATCTTCGCAAAGTGGGCAAGAGAATTAACTAGTGCGATCCGAGACGAGTTTCAGGATGAAGAAGACAGTGCATTTGGCTCTTCTGAGATCTAACCTCAAGCATCTGCCAGTCTGCTTGTCCAGTCCCACAGCTTCCACTGGGGGGCGATAGCTGCTCCAAGACAAAGGCAGTAAATCCCCCGTTTCGCTTCCCCGTATTCCCCAGTGCTATCGGGAGTTTGCAAACGCCCTGTCACCGGATTGCGCCAGCTTGTTCTGAAGTCATTGCCTTCTCCCCGCCCCCCGGCTACCATCGCCCGGCGTTGTCCGTTTTGGCGCGCCTGACTTGATAGAGGTTTGGATGTTGGAGCTTGCCGTCATCCGGTAACCCCTTTCCCTGCAGCCGCAGGGGATTGAGGTTATCGGGATCGAAAGACCGGGCAGACCACCCGCAGGTGGTTTGCCGTTTCTGTTCGTTCAGATGACGCCAATGGAAGACCAACATGAGCATTTCCAAACCGATGGCCGCGCCTTTGTCCGCGCCGGCCGACCCATCCACTTTTTCTGCTGCCGACGGCCAGGAAACCCCTGTGCCTTGCGGCCCGGACGAGGCGATTGCCCGGGTGACGGCGGTCGACCGTGACCAGTACCTGATCCGCAACGCTACCGGCGAAATCCCGGCCCGGCTTGCCGGGCGGGCGGCCTACACAAGTGCTTCCCCCGTCGATTTGCCCTGCGTGGGCGACTGGCTGCGGGTCAGGATGCACGACGACGGCGCCCACGCCAGCATCCTGGCGGTACTGCCGCGCCGCTCCTTCCTGCGCCGGAAGCGGCCGGGCAGCGCGGTCGAGTTCCAGATGATCGCTGCCAATATCGACCTGGCCTTCATCGTCCAGTCCTGCCACTTCGATTTCAATGTGCGCCGGCTGGAGCGTTACCTGGTGCTGACCAGCGAGGGAGGGATCGAGCCCGTCGTCGTGCTGACCAAGACTGACCTGATCGCCACGGCGGAGCTGGAGCAGCTCATCGCGCAGATCCGCCAGGCCGGTATAGTCACCCGCATCGTCGCGCTGAGCAACGTCAGCGGCAAGGGCATAGCGGCGATCCGCGAGCTGATCCAGCCCGGCCAAACCTGCTGCCTGCTCGGCTCGTCCGGAGTCGGCAAGACGACGCTGCTCAATCGACTACTCGGTGACGAGGGTTTGGCGACCGGCGCGGTCAGCCAGTCCGGCGAAGGTCGGCACACGACGACGCGCCGCCAGCTTATCCCGTTGCCGGGCGGTGCCAGCCTGATCGACATGCCGGGCATGCGCGAACTGGGCATGCTCGATGTCAGCGAGGGCATCGCCGACAGCTTTGCCGACATCCGGGCGCTGGCGCGCGATTGCCGCTTCGCCGACTGCACGCACGAGCGCGAGCCGGGTTGTGCCATCCAGCGCGTCATCGCCGAGGGCGAAGTGGACGCCGAGCACTTCCGCAACTACCAGAAGCTGCTGCGGGAATCGGCGTTTCACGAGATGTCCCTGCACGAGAAACGCGACAAGGATCGGGCCTTCGGCAAGCTGGTGCGCGCCGCCGGCAAGGCCAGGGGGCGGCGGCACGAGTATTGAGGTCTGATGGGAGCGAAGGCGGGCTACTTGTCCGCCTTGTCCTCAGCAGCCGTCAGCGGCCTTGCCGCCGCTGACGGATCGTTTTCGTCCGGCTCGATGCCCCAGTCGCCCCAGGTGTACCAGTCGTCGCCGAGCATTTCGGCGGGGTGCATGGTGCGGCCGGAGCCGTTGCCGCATTGCAGGTCGCGGGCCGCACAGTATTTGTCGCAGCCCCAGCAGATGCGCTCGGGGTGCTTGGGGTGGAGCGGGAAGCGCCTGGCCATCGCTCCCCCTCATTACAGCAGCGGCGCCAGCCAGCGTTCGGCTTCCTTGACGTCCATGCCCTTGCGCGTCGCCCAGTCTTCCAGTTGATCGCGGCCGATCTTCGGGATGGCGAAGTACTTGGCGCCCGGGTGGCCGATGTAGAAACCGGAGACGGCGGCGGCTGGGGTCATGGCGCAGGATTCGGTCAGGCCCATGCCGATCGCCGGCGCGTCGAGCAGGGCGAACAGTTCGCGCTTGGCGGTGTGGTCGGGGCAGGCCGGGTAGCCGGGGGCGGGGCGGATGCCGGTATAGGCTTCGGCGATCAGCGCATCGTTGTCGAGCTTTTCGTCCTTGGCGTAGCCCCAGTAGTGAGTGCGTACTTGCGCGTGCAGCCACTCGGCGGCGGCTTCGGCAAAGCGGTCGGCCAGGGCCTTCAACATGATCGCCGAGTAGTCGTCGTGGGCGGCTTCGAAGGCGGCGACGCGATTGTCGATGCCAAGGCCGGCGGTGACGGCGAAGGCGCCGGCGTAGTCGTTTTCACCGACGAAATCGGCGAGCGCGGTGTTGAAACGCCCGGCCGGTTGCTTGATCTGCTGGCGCAGGCCGACCCAGCGGGTGGCCTCGACGCTACGCGATTCGTCGGTGTACAGCACGATGTCCTCGTTGTCGCCGCGGGCCGGGTAGAGGCCGAAGACGGCACGGGCAGTCAGCCATTTTTCAGCGACGATTTTCGCCAGCATCGCCTGCGCATCGTGGAACAACTGGCGGGCGGTTTCGCCGACCACATCGTTGTTGAGGATGGCCGGGTAGCGGCCGGCCAGGTCCCAACTCTGGAAGAAGGGCGACCAGTCGATGTAGGGGACGAGGTCGGCAAGCGGGATGTCCAGCGTCTGGCGCCCGAGTTGGGCCGGTTTGACCGGCGTGTACTGCTCGTTCCATGTGAAACGGTTGGCGCGGGCGTCGGCCAGGCTGACCAGCGTCGCGCCCTTGCGGCCGGCGTGCTCGGCGCGCACGGTTTCGTACTCGGCGGCGATTTCGGCAACGTAGCCGGCCTTCTGGTCGGTCGACAGCAGCTTGGTGGCGACGCCGACGGCGCGCGAGGCGTCCGGTACGTAGACCACCGGGCTGTCGGTGTTGGTGGCGATCTTGATCGCGGTGTGGGCGCGGCTGGTCGTCGCGCCGCCGATCAGCAGCGGCTGGTTCATGCCGAGGCGTTTCATCTCGCCGGCGACGTGGGCCATTTCTTCCAGCGACGGGGTGATCAGGCCGGAGAGGCCGATGATGTCCACCTTGTGTTCGAGCGCCGCCTTGAGGATGTTGTCGCAAGGCACCATGACGCCGAGGTCGATGACGTCGTAGCCGTTGCAGCCCAGCACCACGCCGACGATGTTCTTGCCGATGTCGTGCACGTCGCCTTTAACGGTTGCCATCAGGATCTTACCCTTGGAGCCGAGGCCGGTGCGGGCCTTTTCGGCTTCGATGTAGGGCAGCAGGTGGGCGACCGCCTGCTTCATGACGCGCGCCGATTTGACCACCTGCGGCAGGAACATCTTGCCGGCGCCGAACAGGTCGCCGACGACGTTCATGCCGCTCATCAGCGGGCCTTCGATGACCGCCAGCGGCGGCTTGCCTTCGTTTTCCAGCTTGACGCGGACTTCCTCGGTATCGGCGACGACGAAATCGGTGATGCCCTTGATCAGCGCGTGTTCGAGGCGCTTCTCGACCGACTGCTCGCGCCAGCTCAGGTCCGGGCCACTGTCCTTGGCCTTGCCTTCCTTGACCGTCTGCGCGAAATCGACCAGCGCCTCGCCGGCACCGGGGTTCTTGTTGAGGACAACATCCTCGACCTTGGCGCGCAGTTCCGGCTCCAGGTCGTCGTACACGCCGAGCATGCCGGCGTTGACGATGCCCATGGTCATGCCGTTTTTAATGGCGTGGTAGAGGAAGACGGTGTGGATCGCTTCGCGCACCGGGTCGTTGCCGCGGAAGCTGAAGGAGACGTTGGAAACGCCGCCGGAAATGTGCGCGTGCGGCAGGTTCTCCTTGATCCAGCGCACCGATTCGATGAAATCGACGGCGTAGTTGTCGTGTTCCGGGATGCCGGTGGCGATGGCGAAGATGTTCGGGTCGAAGATGATGTCTTCGGCCGGGAAACCCATGCCGGTGAGCAGTTCGTAGGCCTTGCCGCAAATCTCGATCTTGCGTTCGTAGGTGTCGGCCTGGCCCTTTACGTCGAAGGCCATGACGATGACGGCGGCGCCGTAGCGGCGGGCCAATTTCGCCTGTTCCAGGAACTTGGCTTCGCCTTCCTTCATCGAGATCGAATTGACGATGCCCTTGCCCTGGATGCACTTGAGGCCGGCCTCGATGACTTCCCACTTCGACGAGTCGATCATGATCGGCACGCGCGAGATGTCCGGTTCCGAGGCGATCAGCTTGAGGAACTTGTCCATCGCGGCGAGCGAATCGAGCATCGCCTCGTCCATGTTGATGTCGATCACCTGGGCGCCGTTCTCGACCTGCTGGCGGGCGACGGCGAGCGCGTCGTCGAAGCGGCCTTCGAGGATCATCCGGGCGAAGGCGCGCGAACCGGTGACGTTGGTGCGTTCGCCGACGTTGACGTAGAGGGAATCGGCGGTGACGTTGAAGGCTTCCAGCCCGGAGAGGCGCAGCGCCGGTTCAACGAGCGGTATTTTGCGCGGGGTGACCGTCGCAACACGTTGCGCGATGGCGCGGATGTGATCGGGCGAGGTGCCGCAGCAGCCGCCGACGATATTGACGATGCCGCGTTCGGCCCAGCCGGCGATCTCGTCGGCCAGTTGTTCCGGGGTTTCGTCGTAGCCGCCGAAGGCATTGGGCAGCCCGGCGTTCGGGTGGGCCGAGACGTAGCAGTCGCAGACGCGCGACAGTTCCTCGACGTACTGGCGCAGCTCGCTGGCACCGAGCGCGCAGTTGAGACCAAAGCTCAAGGGCTGGACATGGCGCAGCGAGTTCCAGAAAGCCTCGGCGGTCTGCCCGGACAGCGTGCGCCCGGAGGCGTCGGTGATCGTGCCCGAGATCATCACCGGCCAGCGGCGGCCGGCGATGTCGAAGTATTTCTCGATGGCGAACAACGCGGCCTTGGCGTTGAGCGTGTCGAACACGGTTTCGACGAGCAGGATGTCGGCGCCGCCCTCGATCAGGCCGGTGGTGGCTTCGAAATAGTTGGCGACCAGCTCGTCGAAGTTCACGTTGCGGTAGCCGGGGTCGTTGACGTCGGGCGAGATCGACGCGGTGCGCGAGGTCGGGCCGAGGACGCCGGCGACGAAGCGCGGCTTGGCCGGGTTGTGGGCGGTGAATTCGTCGCACAGGCGGCGGGCCAGTGCGGCGCCTTCGAAGTTCAGCTCGTAGACCAGTTCGGTCAGGTTGTAGTCGGCCTGCGAGACGGCGGTCGAATTGAAGGTGCAGGTTTCCAGGATGTCGGCGCCGGCTTCCAGGTACTCGCGGTGGATGCCGCCGATGATGTCCGGGCGGGTCAGCACCAGCAGGTCGTTGTTGCCCTTGAGGTCGTGCGGGTGATCCCTGAAGCGCTCGCCGCGGTAATCCTTCTCCTGCAGGCCGTGGCGCTGGATCATCGTGCCCATCGCGCCGTCGAGGACGAGCAGGCGTTGTTCGAGCAGGGCGTGGAGTTCGGTGGAGCGGTCGGGCTGGATCATGGATTACCTCGGCAAAGCACCGGTGACGCCGCCAAAAGCGAACGGCGCAGCAAACCGGCGAGTGGAACAGGGTTTGCGAGCGCCGTTGATCGTTGCCGAGCCTGGCCCTCGTCAGATAGGTCGCAGCGCTCCTCGGCAGGAGGCGAAGTGTAGCCGTCGACGGCGCGAAAGCCAAGTTTTCCCTGCAAAAACAGTCGCTCAGCCCAGCGGCTCGCAGCGCAGCCAGACGGTGAACACGGCGCCGCCGCTGTCCGGGCAGTCGACGGTGATGCGGCCGTCGTAGCGTTCGACCAGCGACTTGCTGACCCACAGGCCGAGACCGTGGCCGCCCGGCTTGTGGGCGGTGAAGAAGGGCTCGAACAGGTGTTCGCGCTCGGCTTCGGGGATGCCCGGGCCGGAGTCGGCGACGCTCAGGCGCAGGCCGATCGGCATGTCGGCTTCGTCCCATTCCTCGGCGCGCAGGCGCAGGCGGCCGCCGTCGGGCATGACCTGGATCGCGTTGGCGAGCAGGTTGATCATCACCTGCTGCAACTCGTTCTTGTTGCAGGTGACCAGCCGGTTGGTGCCGATTTCCTGTTCGATCGAGATGTTGCCCTTGCGCAGCAAGTGGCCGACCAGCAGCAGGCAGTCGTGGATCAACTGGCTGGCATTGACCGGTTCGAGGTAGCCGACGTATTCCTGCGGACGGGCGAACTGCAGCAGCTTGGTGACGATCAGGCGGATGCGGTGCACCTGGTCAAGGATCAGCCGGAATTCGGGTTCGACCGGTTTGGCTTGCGCGCCGAGCAGTTCGCGGGCGAGTTCGAGGTTGCCCTGGATGACGGCGATCGGATTGTTGATTTCGTGGGCGACGCCGGCGGTCAATTGGCCGATGGCGGCCATTTTCTCGTTGGTGATCAGCTTGCCCTGGGTCGAGCGCAGGTTGGCCAGTGCTTCTTCCAGTTCGGTGGTGCGTTGCGCCACCTTGCCGTCGAGCGACTCGCCCCAGCGTTGCAGGGCCAGCGCCTGGGCCTGCTGGCGTTCCAGCAGGCGGTCGAAATGGCGGGCCAGTTCGCCGATTTCGTCTGCGTTGTCGATCGGGCCGACGCGGGCCTCGGTGTGGCCGGCCTCGATCGCGTTCATCGTCGTGTGCATCCTCTCGATCGGCCGGAAGATGCGGCGCGCCCAGAGCACCGCGAAGATCGCGGCGATCAGCATGGCCAGCGCGAAGAGGGCGACGATGCCGACGAAGGCGGATTTCTTGGCGGCGACGAAAGGTGTTTCGAGGAAGCCGACGTAGAGCATGCCGACCCGCTCGCCGCGGCTGTCGAGCAGCGGCCGGTAGCCGGAGTAGTACCAATCCTGGACGACGAAGGCGCGGGCTAGCCAGGTTTCGCCGCGGCCGAGCACGCTATCGCGCACCGCCTGCGAGACGCGCGTGCCGATCGCCCGCTCGCCCTCGAACAGGCGGACGTTGGTGGCGATGCGCACGTCGCCGAGGAACAGCGTCGCGGTGCCGACGCTGTCGAGCAGCTTGTCGTCGGGATAGACGATTTCGTTGAGGTGGTCGATGAATTCGAGGTTGCCGTTGAGCAGCACGCCACCCGCCAGCACGCCGAGCAGGCGACCTTGGGCGTCATGGATCGGGGCGGCGCTGTGCACGACCAGGCCGCGCTCTTCGACGGCGGCCTGGCTGGGTTGGGCGTTGCGGGTCGGTAGCAGCGGTAGGCGCGCGCGCTGGGCGAGCGCCGGGTCGATCGTCGCCAGTTGCTCGGCGCTGAAAACGTCGTTGACGGTGCCCGCCTTGTCCTTGAGGGCGTCGGCGACGACCGGCCAGTCGCCCAGGCAGGGGGCTTTCGGGCGGCCGTGGGCGCAAGCGTTGCGGTCGAGCAGGAGCAGGAAATCGAGCCGCAGGCGCTGGCGTTCGCTGTTCAACCAGTGGTCCAGCTGCGATTGCGGCAGGTTGAGCCGGGCGGCCAGCCGCGCCGAGCCGGCCAGGCCCTCGACGGCGGTGCCGATGCCGGCGCTGACGCGTTCGTAGTAGCTGTTGGCGCTGACCAGGTCGGCGCCGACCTTGGCCACCAGCAGGCGGTCGAGAAAGCTGCTGCCCCAATTGACCAGCGTCACCAGCAGCAGCGGCAGGACGACGCCGAGCGGCAGCAGCGCCAGGCCGATCAGCCGTCTGCGGATCGACTGGCGCGGCGCGCCGGCGTTCACTCGCAGCCCCAGGCGCTGCACTTGCGGTCGAGCGTCTTGCGCGAGATGCCGAGCCGGCGCGCGGCTTCCGATTTGTTGCCCTGGCAGGCGCCTAGCATGGCCAGGATGTGGCGCTTCTCGACCGCTTCCAGCGATTCGCCGGAGGCCTGGCTGGCGTCGTCGGCGCTGCCTTCGTCTTCGTCCGGGCCGAGGTCGAACCAGCCGAGGATCAGCGAGCGCTCGATGAAATTGCGCAGTTCGCGGACGTTGCCCGGCCAGTCGTAGGCCGCCATGCGGGCGAGCACGCGCGGGCTCGGTTCGAGCGGCGGCACGTTCAGCGCCTGGGCCATGCCGGCGATGAAATGCTGACCGAGCAGGGCGATGTCGTCGGGGCGTTCGCGCAGCGGCGGCAGGCTGACTTCGACGACCTGCAGCCGGTAGTAGAGGTCCTGGCGGAAACGGCCGTTGGCGACGTCCTGCTTGAGGTCGCGGTTGGTGGCAGCGATGACGCGCACGTCGACCGGGATTTCCTGTTCCGAGCCGACCGGGCGGATGCGCCGCTCCTCGAGCACGCGCAGCAGCTTGGCCTGGGCGGCAGCGGGCATTTCGGCGATTTCGTCGAGGAACAGCGTGCCGCCCTGGGCGTAGTAGAAGAGACCTTCGCGGGTGCTCTGGGCGCCGGTGAAGGCGCCCTTGATGTGGCCGAACAGTTCGGACTCGATCAGTTCGGCGGCGATCGCGGCGCAATTGATCGGCACGAAGGGGCCGGCGTGGCGGGCGCTCATCCGGTGCAGGGCGCGCGCGGCGACCTCCTTGCCGGTACCGGATTCGCCGGTGACGAGGACGGTCGCGTTGGTCGGCGCGATGCGCTTGAGGCGCTCGCAGACGGTCTGCATGGCGTCGGACTCGCAGATGACGCCGTCGATCGCCGTCGATCTTTCCTCGATCTCGCGGCGCAGCACGAAATTCTCCCGGCGCAGGCGCGAACGCTCGAAGCAGCGGGCGACGCCGTTGAGCATCTGGGCGACCGAGAAGGGCTTGAGCAGGAAATCCGAAGCACCGGCGCGCAGCGCGTTGATGGCGGTGTCGAGGTCGGCGTAGGCGGTGATCAGGATGACGTCGCCGACGAAGCCGTCGTCGCGCAGTTCGTGCAGCCATTCGATGCCGGAGCGGCCGGGCAGCGAGATGTCGAGGACGATCAGGTCGTAGAGCCGGCGGCGCAATTGGGGAATCGCCTGCTCGACGCTGCCGGCGGTGTCCACCTGGCCGTAGCGCTGGGCCAGCGCGCGCTGCAGGAAGCTGATCATTCCCGGTTCGTCGTCGACGACGAGGATGGTGAAGGGTTGCTGGGGGGCGGCCGCGGGGGCGTCGGCCGGGGATTTGTCGTCCATGTTTTTCTCCGCGTAGCGCGCATGATCGCAAAGCAGCGGCCGGTGACGCAAACGCAGGCGACCGCCGGCCGTCGTTGCCGCTCGCCGGTTCTGGCGGAGGCCGCCGGTCGACCGGGTAAAATCGCGCTTTTCCACCGGGACAAGCCGCCATGAGCTTCGCCAAACTCGGCCTCCTGCCGCCGCTCACGCAAACCCTCGCCGATCTCGGCTACGCGGTGCCGACGCCGATCCAGCAACAGGCCGTGCCGGCGGTGCTGGCCGGGCGCGACGTGCTGGCCGCGGCGCAGACCGGCACCGGCAAGACCGCCGCCTTCGTCCTGCCCCTGTTGCAGATGCTGGCCGCCACGCCGGCCACCGGCCCGGCGCCGCGCGCCGTCGTCCTGGTGCCGACGCGCGAACTCGCCGAGCAGGTGCTGGCCAGTTGCCAGCGCTACGGCGCCGGCCTGCCGCTGCGCAGCTACGCGCTCTACGGCGGTGTCAGCCACGGCCCGCAACTGACCGCGCTGCGCGACGGCGTCGATCTGCTGGTGGCGACGCCGGGGCGGCTGATCGACCTGTTCGGCAAGGGCGAGCTGCGCCTGCGCGAAGTCCGCCATATCGTCCTCGACGAGGCCGACCGCATGCTCGACCTCGGCTTCGCCGACGACCTGGCGACCGTCTTCCAGGCGCTGCCGCGCGAGCGCCAGGTGCTGCTGTTCTCGGCCACCTTCGCCGACGCGGTGCGGGCGCTGGCCCAAGCGCGCCTGCGCAAGCCGCTGAGCATCGAGGCGACGCCACGTAACACGGCGGCGCGGACGATCCGCCAGTGGGTGGTGCCGGTCGACAAGAAGCGCAAGCCCGAGCTATTCCTGTTCATGTGGCGCGACCGCGGCTGGCAGCAGGTGCTGGTCTTCGTCAAGACCAAGCTGGGCGCCGACGAACTGGCCGAGCGCCTGCGCGGCAAGGGCATCGCCGCCGAGGCGATCCATGGCGACCGGCCGCAGGCCAGCCGTCAGGCAGCGCTGGCGGCGTTCAAGGCGGGTACGGTGGCGGTCCTTGTCGCCACCGACGTCGCCGCGCGCGGGCTGGACATCGACGGGCTGCCGCAGGTGGTCAATTTCGACCTGCCGCTGCAGGCCGAGGATTACGTGCACCGCATCGGCCGCACCGGGCGCGCCGGTGCCGCCGGCGAGGCAATCTCCTTCGTCTGCGCCGACGAGGCACCGCAACTGGCGGCCATCGAAGCCCTGCTGAAGAAGAAGCTCAGCCGCGACGAGGAACCGGGTTTCGAGCCGCGCCACCAGGTGCCGGCGACGCTCGGGGCGGCGCCGCCGCGCCGCCCGCCGCCGCTGGCCAAGGCCGGCGCCGGGCGGGGCAGGACGCCGGGCAACTGGGTTGGCTTCGACGAACGTCCCGCCCGCGGCGCCGGCCGGGGCCGGCCGGGTGGCGCCAAGGGCGGTCGCGGCGGACGCTAGGGCGTGTTCGCAGTAAGCAGCGTCCCGCAGAGTGCTGTGATGCCCTAGGTTGTCCCATTTTGTCCCGCGCGCGCTTTGCCGTTGGGACATTATGTCCATTCCGCCAAAGGGGATTTGTTTCACCGTATGGCGTCGATTTCATTTAGTTCAATGACTTGCCTGTCTTGGCACGGTCGTTGCCATGGTTTTTCCCCGTGGCCGCCAGGGCCGACCAGGAGGGAAGGACAAAATGAACATCAATCGACGGCAGTTTTTCAAGATTTCGGCGGCCAGCCTGAGCAGTTCCGGCCTCGTCGCGCTCGGCATGACGCCGACCGCCGCCCAGGCGGAAGTCCGCCAGTACAAGTTGTTCCGCGCCACCGAGACGCGCAACAACTGCACCTATTGCTCGGTCGGCTGCGGCATTCTGATGTACAGCCTGGGCGACGGCGCCAAGAACGCGAAGAAGAAGATCTTCCACGTCGAGGGCGACCCGGATCACCCGGTCAGCCGCGGCTCGCTGTGCCCGAAGGGGGCCGGCGTGCTCGACTTCATCCACAGCGAGCAGCGCCTCAAGTATCCGGAAGTGCGCGAGGCCGGCAGCAACGCATGGAAGCGCATCTCCTGGGATGAGGCGATCGAGCGCATCGCCCGCCTGATGAAGGACGACCGCGACGCCAACTTCATCGAGAAGAACGAGAAGGGACAACTGGTCAACCGCTGGACGACCACCGGCTTCCTCGGTTCGTCGGCGGCGAGCAACGAAACCGGCATCCTCGACGTCAAGTTCGCCCGCGCGCTGGGCATGGTGCACCTGGAGAACCAGGCCCGCCTCTGCCACGGCCCGTCGGTGGCCGGCCTGGCGCCGTCCTTCGGGCGCGGCGCGATGACCAACAACTGGGTCGATATCAAGAACGCCAACGTCATCCTGGTGATGGGCGGCAACCCGGCCGAGGCCCACCCGGTCGGCTTCAAGTGGGCGGTCGAGGCCAAGGTGCGCAACAAGGCCTACATGATGGTCGTCGATCCGCGCTTCAACCGCACCGCCGCCGTCGCCGACTTCTATTCGCCGATCCGTGCCGGTGCCGATGCCGCCTTCCTGCTCGGCGTCGCCAACTACCTGCTGGGCAACGACAAGATCCAGCACGAGTACGTCAAGGCCTACACCAACGCGCCGCTCATCGTGCGCGAGGACTACAAGTTCGAAGATGGCTTGTTCAGCGGCTATGACGCCGAGAAACGCAGCTACGACCGCTCCTCCTGGGCCTACGAACTGGGCGCCGACGGCTACGCGTTGCGCGACGAGACGCTGCAGCATCCGCGCTGCGTCTTCAACCTGCTCAAGAAGCACGTCGAGCGCTACACGCCGGAGATGGTCAGCAGCATCTGCGGCACGCCCAAGGAAGACTTCCTGCACGTCTGCGAGAAACTCGCTTCGACCTGCGTCCCGGACAAGACCACCAGCATCCTCTACGCGCTCGGCTGGACCCACCACGTCGGCGGCTCGCAGATGATCCGCGCCTCGGCCATCGTCCAGTTGCTGCTCGGCAACATCGGCATGCCCGGCGGCGGCATCAATGCGCTGCGCGGTCACTCCAACGTCCAGGGCTTCACCGACCTGGGCGTGCTCACCACAATGTTGCCGGGCTACCTGACGCTGCCCAACGAGAACCAGGAAACGCTGCAGATCTATCTCGAACAGCGCACGCCGAAGACCCTGGTCGACAAGCAGGTGAACTTCTGGAAGAACACGCCCAAGTTCATGGTCAGCTTCCTCAAGGGGATGTACGGCGACAAGGCCACGCCCGAGAACAACTTCGGCTACGACTGGCTGCCCAAGTGGGACCGCAGCTACGACGTGATGGCCTTCGTCGAGCAGATGCACAAGGGCAAGGCCAACGGTTACATCGTCCAGGGTTTCAACGTGATCGCCGCCGCCGCGTCGTCGGGCAAGGTGCGCGAAGGCCTGGCCAAGCTCAAGTACCTGGTGGTGATGGACCCGCTGCAGACCGAAACCTCGTCGTTCTGGCAGAACCACGGCGAGTTCAACAACGTCAATCCGGCCGACATCCAGACCACGGTGTTCCGCCTGCCGTCGTCCTGCTTCGCCGAGGAGAACGGTTCGATCGCCAACTCCGGCCGCTGGCTGCAATGGCACTGGGCGGCGCAGACGCCGCCGCACGAAGCCTGGCACGACGGCCGCTTCCTCGGCACCCTGCTGATGAAGCTGCGCGAACTCTATGCCAAGGAAGGCGGCGTCTGCCCCGAGCCGCTGATGAACCTGGACTGGAACTACCACGATCCGAAGGACCCGCATCCGGAAGAGGTTGCCAAGCAGCTCAACGGCTACGCGCTGGCCGACCTGTTCGACGACAAGGGCAACCCGATTGCGAAAAAGGGCGAGTTGCTGTCGAGCTTCGCCCACCTGCGCGACGACGGCACGACGACCAGCCTGTGCTGGATCTACACCGGGCAATGGACGCAGGCCGGCAACATGATGGCCCGCCGCGACAATACCGACACCGGCCTCGGCAACACGCCGGGCTGGGGCTTCGCCTGGCCGGCCAACCGCCGCCTGCTGTACAACCGGGCTTCGGCCGATCCGTCCGGCAAGCCGTGGGATCCGAAGCGCAAGTTCCTGCACTGGGACGGCGTCAAGTGGAGCGGCGCCGACGTCCCCGACTATCCGCCGACGGCCGCGCCGGACAGCGGTGTCAGCCCGTTCATCATGCTCCAGGACGGCGTCGGCCACCTGTTCTCGATGGGCGCGATGACCGATGGGCCCTTCCCCGAGCACTACGAACCCGAGGAAAGCCCGATTCCGGCCAATCCGCTGCATTCGGGCAGCGGCAAGAGCCCGGTGGCGCGCGTGTTCAAGGACGACAGGGACAGTTTCGGCAGCCGCGAGGAGTTCCCCTACGTCGCCACCTCGTACTCGATCACCGAGATGTTCCGCCACTGGACCAAGCACTCGCTGCTCAACGCCATCGTCCAGCCCGAGCAGTTCGTCGAAATCAGCGAGAAGCTGGCGGCGAGCAAGGGCATCAAGGCCGGCGACCTGATCAAGGTGTCGAGCAAGCGCGGTCACATCCGCGGCAAGGCGGTGGTGACCAAGCGCGTGATGACGCTGCAGGTGGCGGGGCAGGAAGTCGAGCAGGTCGGCATCCCGGTGCATTGGGGCTTCGAGGGCACGGCGCGCAAGGGCTACCTGGCCAACACGCTGAGCCCGCGCGTCGGCGACGCCAACACCCATACGCCCGAATACAAGGCCTTCCTGGTCAACATCGAAAAGGCTTGAGGAAACCATCATGTCCATGCAATCCCAAGACATCATCCGGCGCTCGGCCACCTCGAGCCTGACGCCGCCGCCGCAAGTCCGCGACCACAAGCTGGAAGTCGCCAAGCTGATCGACGTTTCCGTGTGCATCGGCTGCAAGGGCTGCCAGGTCGCCTGCTCGGAGTGGAACGACATCCGCGACGAAGTCGGCCACAACCACGGCGTCTACGACAATCCGGTCGACCTCAGCGCCAAGAGCTGGACGGTGATGCGTTTCGCCGAACACCAGGACGAAGGTGGCCGCCTGCAGTGGCTGATCCGCAAGGACGGCTGCATGCATTGCGCCGATCCCGGTTGCCTGAAGTCCTGCCCGTCGCCCGGCGCGATCATCCAGTACGCCAACGGCGTCGTCGATTTCCAGTCCGAACAGTGCATCGGTTGCGGTTACTGCGTCACCGGCTGCCCGTTCAACGTGCCGCGGATCAACAAGGACGACAACAAGGCCTACAAGTGCACGCTGTGCTCGGACCGCCTGGCCGTCGGCCAGGAGCCGTCCTGCGTCAAGACCTGCCCGACCGGTGCCATCCAGTTCGGGACCAAGGAAGACATGAAACTGGTCGCCGAGGACCGGGTCAAGGACCTCAAGGAACGCGGCTTCGCCAATGCCGGCCTGTACGACCCGCAAGGGGTGGGCGGCACGCACGTCATGTACGTGCTGCATCACGCCGACCGGCCCGAGCTGTACAGCGGCCTGCCGGCGAATCCGGCGATCAGCCCGCTGGTCTCGATCTGGAAGGGCGTCACCAAGCCGCTGGCGACGCTGGCGCTGGCCGGCATCGCGCTGGGCAGCCTGTTCCACTACGTGACCAAGGGTCCGAATGAGGTTTCCCGCGAAATCGAGGAAGAAATCGAAGCCGAAGACAAGGAGGCAGCAAAATGATCCGCGATCCCAAGGACCTCAAGCGCTACAACGCATCCGAGCGGGCCAACCACTGGCTGATCGGCATCAGCTTCATCCTCCTGGCGCTGTCCGGACTGGCTTTCTTCCACCCGGCCTTCTTCCCGCTGACGCAATTGTTCGGCGGGCCGGTCTGGGCGCGCATCATCCATCCCTACCTCGGGGTGATCATGGCCTTGGCCTTCCTGGTCATCTTCTTCCGCTTCAAGCACCTGAACAAGATGACGCCGGCCGACAAGGAATGGCTGGCCAAGGCCAAGAACATGGTCGACGGCAACGACCACGACATGCCGGAGCAGGGCAAGTACAACGGCGGGCAGAAGGTGATGTTCTGGGCGCTCGCCGTGTGCATGCTGCTGATGGCGGTGTCGGGCCTGCTCATCTGGCGCGCCTGGTTCGGTTTCGACATCACGCTGGTGCGGCTGGGGGCGGTGGTTCACGCCGCTGCCGGGGCGGTGATGATCGGCCTGATCATGGTGCACGTCTATGCCGCGATCTGGGTCAAGGGCACGATCCGCGCCATGTGGTACGGCACGGTCACCCGCGCCTGGGCCAAGCAGCATCATCGCGGCTGGTACCGCCAGGTCACCGGCAAGTAAGCCGCGCCTTTGCAGCGATTGTTTACCTTGCGTTATCGGGGCTCTGCAGGTTTTCCTGCATCCCCGCTTTTTTGGCAAAACGGATAGCGCCATGAGTCTGCGGAATTTGAGCCTTGCCGACACCGGCTCGGAAGAGGAAATGCCGGCGGTTGTCAGCACCGGCGTGCATCGTCTGCGCGGCGATGCCTGGTCGGCAACGAGCGACGACCTGATTGAAGAAGTTCCGGTCGCGCTCGTCTACAACGGCATCTCGCACGCCGTGATGCTCGCCTCGCCGGCTGACCTGGAGGATTTTGCGCTCGGTTTCAGCCTCTCGGAGGGCATCCTCAGGCGCCCGGGCGAGCTGTACGACATCGAGATCAATAGCGCCTGCGATGGCATCACGCTCGATCTGAGCATCGCCCACGAACGTTTCGCAGGGCTCAAGGAGCGGCGGCGCCAGCTCGCCGGTCGTACCGGCTGCGGCTTGTGCGGCGTCGATAGCCTGGCCGCCCTGCCGGCCATGCCGCAATCCGTCCCGCCGGGCGCGGGCGGCATCTCGCTCGCCGCCATCCGCGAAGCGCTGCGCCAGTTGCCGCACTGCCAGACCCTGCGCCAGCGCTGTGGTTCGGCGCATGCGGCGGCCTGGGCCGATGAGCAGGGCAACATCGTCTGCGTGCGCGAGGATGTCGGTCGGCACAATGCGCTCGACAAGCTGATCGGCGCCTTGGCGCGCGGCAAGGTGGCGAGCGCCGGACAGGGCTTCGTCGTGGTCACCAGCCGGGCCTCCTACGAAATGGTCCAGAAAACGGCCAGCGCCGGCTTGTCGGCGCTGGTCGCGGTTTCCGCGCCGACCGCGCTGGCGGTCCGCCAGGCCCGCGCCGCCGGCCTGCTGCTGGCAGGTTTTGCGCGCGCCGAAGGGCTGGTCGTTTATGCTGGCGCCGAACGCCTGTGCGGCGACGGGGTCGGCCCGGCGCCGGCCATCCTGATGTAACCCGAGAAAACACATGCAATTTTCCCCGCAAACCCTGCCTTCAACCGACGATTACCCGAGCCTGCTGCGTCCGGGAACCAGCGTCTTCGCCCGCCGGGCCAGCCGCCTGCGCACGCTGGCCGGCGCCTCGCCGGCAGCCGACTGGCTGAATCGCCTGGCACTGCTGTGCGACGCGCAGCAGACGGCGTTCGACGCGCTGGGCGACCTCGGCCTGCGCTTGCCGGCCGGTTTTGACTGGCAGCAGGCCGCGGTGGCCGGTCGCCAGAAGGAAATCGAAGCGGCGTGGCCGGCGATCTACCCGCAACTGGCCGGCGCCATGGCCGCCGCGGGCGTTGCCGTCGCTGACCTGGAAGCGGCCAAGGCCAGCCTGCCGGCAGTGCGCGCCTTGCTCGAGGGCGAGGCCGAGGCCGCCTTGCGGGCGCCGAGCGAAGCGGTGCTCGCCGCCGCGCTGCAGGTGGTGTGGACGCGCTTCGCCCAGGGGCTGGACGTGCCGGCCGGCAAGGTCTTGCTGGCCGAACGCGGGCATTGCCCGTGCTGCGGCAGCTTGCCGCTCGGCAGCATCGTCTTTGCCGGGCCGGGCCGGGGCGGCGCCCGCTATCAGGAATGCAGCCTGTGCGCGACGCGCTGGAACGCGGTGCGCGCTCGTTGCACCTTGTGCGACGATCCGGGCGTGGTCGCCTACCTCGGCATCGAGGACGCCTTTCCGGCGGTCCGCGCCGAGGCCTGCGAACACTGCAAGGGCTACAGCAAGCTCTATTTCCAGGACAAGGACCTCGCCGTCGATCCGCTCGCCGACGATCTGGCGAGCCTCGCGCTCGATGTCCTGGTCGGCGAACAGGGCTATGCCAGAGGCGGGCCGAATCCCTTCCTGCTGCTCGGCGGGAATGCTGAACCGGACTGAAACGAAGGCTGGGTGAATGCACAACAAATGCTCACCTGAGCGCTCCCGGATCACCGGCGTCGTCCTGGCCGGCGGTCTCGGCCGGCGCATGGGCGGCGTCGACAAGGGCCTGCAGGAACTCGACGGGCGGCCGCTGGTGGCGCACGTGATTGCCCGGCTGGCGCCGCAGGTGGGCAGCCTGCTGATCAACGCCAACCGCAATACCGAGCGTTACGCCGCCTTCGGCTATCCGGTGGTGGCCGATGCCATCGACGGTTTCGCCGGGCCGCTGGCCGGGCTGCACGCGGCGCTGGCGGCGGCAACGACGCCTTACGTGGCGACCGCTCCGTGCGATTCGCCCTTTCTGCCGGACGATCTGGTTCCCCGGCTGTTTGCGGCCTTGACCGCAAATGCCGCGCAGATTGCCGTCGCCCGTACCGGCGAGCAGACGCACCCGGTATTCTGCCTGTGCCGACGCGAGTTGTTGCCGTCGCTGGCGGCCTGGCTGCAGGCCGGCGAGCGCCGCTTCGGCGGCTGGACGGCGACGCTGGCCGCGGTCGAGGTCGCTTTCGACGACCAGTCGGCGGCCTTCGAGAACATCAACACGCGCGAAGAGCTGGCGCGTTACGGCGGCGCCTAACGTCCTTTCGGTTCGATACGCTGGCCGGCCTTGCGCAGCGTGCCGTCGCCGAGGTCGAAGTGCGCCGAGAAATAGGTCTCCTCGGTCGGGATGTCGCCGGCAATGTGCCATTCCCAGACCTCTTCGCCGAGATTGCTGAATACCTCGCGGCGCGCCGGCTGGCCGAGTCGGCGACGCAACTCCTGCTGCGTCATGCCCGGCGCGACGCGTGCCAGGTTTTCCGGAGTCAGGACCTGTTCCAGTTCGCTGACGATGTCGCGGCCGTCGAAGCTGATCATGTAGCAGTGGATGCCGGCCGGCTGGCGGCTGTATTCCCAGGTCGCCGTACCGTCGTCGTTGCGGTGGATGAAGCCGGGCTCGCCCATGCGGCTGCGCACTTCGGCCAGAGTGGTGATGCCCGGCTTGATCTCGGGCAGATTGACCGCATCGCAGGCCGGCAGGAGGGTGGCGGCAAGGGCGGAGAAGACGGTGGCAATCCAGCCGGGCAGTTTCATCGAAATTTCCTCTTGGGTGATGTTGCTCAGTTTACGCAAATTGCCGTCGGGCTTTCATAATAGGGCTCCTGACCCATTTTCCGACCGCCAATGCAGCATCTCGACCCCCACGCCGCCCACCTTTTCCTGCAACAGACGCCGGAGGCGGTCCTGGTCGACTGCCGGACCGAGATCGAGCACATGTACGTCGGTCACCCGATCGGCGCCGAACACGTCGCCTGGCAGGAAGGCCCGGACTGGGAAATCGACCCGGATTTCGCGGCCAAGGTGAAACGCCTGCTCAGGGGCGAGCTGGCCCGGCCGGTGCTGCTCATCTGCCGCAGCGGGGTGCGCTCGCTGGCCGCCGGCGAGGCCCTGGAGGCAGCGGGCTTCAGCCAGGTGATCAACGTTGTGGAAGGCTTCGAGGGGCCACTCGACGAGGATTTTCATCGCGGCACGCTGGGTGGCTGGCGCTATCGCGGCCTACCCTGGCAGCAATCTTAGCCGCCGGTGGGCGAGGGCGGCCAGGCCGCCGATGGCGAGCAGGCCGGCCATGCCCAGCGCCAGATGCAGGGTTGAACTCCACAGGGCCGGTGCAATCAAGGCCGCTGCGACGCCGTTGAAACCGGACTGGAAGAAGGTCTGGCAGGACGCTGCCAAGCCGCGTTGCGCCGGGAAGGGGTCGAGCGCGAACAGCGTCAGGTTGGGCATCGCCAGCGACATGCCCAGGGTGTAGACGAAAAGCGGCGCGACGCTCCACGGCAGGCCGGGCGGCAGGCTCAGGTTGAGTGCCAGATTGAGGCTGGCGGCGCAGCCCATCACCAGATAACCGAGGGCGATCGTGCGGCCCGGGGCAAGGCGGCCGGCGAGCCGTCCGGAACACCATGAACCGCTCATCAGTCCCAGCATCGCCGGGCCGAACAGCCAGAGGAAGGCGGTTTCCGGCAGACCGAGGTGACGCATCAGGAATACCGGCGACGACAGCACGTAAATGAAGAAGCCGCCGAAATTGAGCGCCAGCGCGGCGCAGGCGAAAAGGAAGCGGGGCGAGCTGAAGACCTTGCGATAGGTGCTGGCGAGATAGGCCGGGCGTAGCGACTGGCGCTTTTCCGGCGGCAGGGTTTCCGGCAGCAGGTGGAGACAGGCGATCAACAAGACGATGGTCGACAGGCTCAGGAAAGCGAAGATCGAGCGCCAGCCGAAAGCGCTTTGCAGCCAACCGCCGATTACCGGCGCAATGGCCGGCGCCAGTGCGAACATCATGGTGATTTGCGCCATCAGGCGTTGCGCGTCGGCGCCATCGTAGAGATCGCGGACGATGGCGCGGCTGATGACGATGCCGGCGCCGGCGGTGATACCCTGAATGGCGCGCCAGAACCACAGTTGCCCGATGCTGCTGGCGAGCATGCAGCCGAGCGAGGCGACGCCGAACAGCGCGAGCGCGCCGAGGATCACCCGACGGCGCCCGAAGCGGTCGGCAATCGCGCCGTGCCACAGGGTCATCGCGGCGAAGGAGAAAAGGTAGGCGGACAGCGTCTGCTGCACCTCGATCTGCGTCGCGCCCAGGCGTTGGGCGATGTCCGGGAAGGACGGCAGGTAGGTGTCGATCGAGAACGGACCGAGCGCGGACAGGCAGGCGAGCAGCAGCGCCAGGCCGCGGGTACTGCGGGAGGATGGGGGCATGGAATCAGTCGGCGGCGAAGCGTCGGTACTGGATCGCTTCGGCAATATGGGCAGCCGTGATGATATCGCTTTCCGCCAGATCGGCGACGGTGCGCGCCACGCGCAGCACGCGGTGCCAGGCGCGCGCCGACAGGCCGAGCCGCTTGGTCGCCTGCTGCAGCAGGATGCGGCCGGCAGTGTCCGCCTGGCAATGCGCATCGACGCCAGCGCTGTCGAGACGGGCGTTGGCATCGCCCTGGCGCTGCTGCTGGCGGGCCCAGGCGCGGTTGACCCGCTCCCGGACCACCGCCGAGCTTTCGCCGCTGGCCGTTCCGCTCAGCGCCTCGCCGGGCAGTGCCGGGACCTCGATGATCAGGTCGATGCGGTCGAGCAGCGGGCCGGACAATTTTCCCCGGTAGCGGGCGACCTGCTCGGGCGTGCATTGGCAGCGGGCGTCGCCGTGGTGGCCGCAGGGACAGGGATTCATCGCCGCCACCAGCTGGAAACGGGCGGGAAATTCGGCCTGGCGGGCGGCGCGGGCGATGTGGATGCGGCCGGTTTCGAGTGGTTCACGCAGGGTTTCCAGGACTTTGCGGTCGAATTCGACGATTTCGTCGAGGAACAGCACGCCGTGGTGGGCCAGGCTGATTTCGCCGGGGCGCGGCGGGTTACCGCCGCCGACCAGCGCCGCCGCCGACGCGGTGTGGTGCGGACTACGGAAAATGCGCTGGCGATAGCGTTCGGCGCGGAACTGGCCGACCAGCGACAGCACGGCGGCCGATGCTCTTGCTTCGCCGTCGCTCAACGCCGGTAACAGGCCGGGCAGACGGGCGGCGAGCATCGACTTGCCGGCGCCGGGCGGGCCAATCATCAATAGCGAATGGCGCCCGGCGGCAGCGACTTCGAGCGCCCGTCGCGCCTGCGCCTGGCCGCGCACGTCGGCGAGGTCGGGCGGGGCGTCCGCGGGCGCTGCCGTGGTCGGCGCCGGGGGCGCCAGCGCACTCTGTCCCGCAAGATGGGCGCAGACGGCGAGCAGTGAAGACGCGGCGAGGATGTTGCCTTGCCCGGTCAGCGCCGCTTCGCCGGCGCTCGCCGCCGGCAGGATGAAGGTCTTGCCGTCGCCGGCTGCCTGCAGGGCCATCGCCAGCGCGCCGCGTACCGGGCGCAGTTCGCCGGAGAGCGAGAGTTCGCCAGCGAATTCGTGGCCGTTCAGGCTGGCCGCCGGAATCTGCCCGCTGGCGGCGAGGATGCCGAGGGCGATGGGCAGGTCGAAACGGCCGGATTCCTTGGGCAGGTCGGCCGGCGCCAGGTTCACGGTGATGCGGCGGGCCGGGTATTCGAAGCCGGAATTGACGATCGCGGCACGGACGCGGTCGCGCGCTTCGCGCACTTCGGTGTCGGGCAGGCCGACCAGGGTCAGTCCGGGCAGGCCGTTGGCCAGGTGCACCTCGACCGTGACCGGCGGCGCATCGAGGCCGTCGAGTCCCCGGCTGAGGGCGACGGCCAGCGCCATGAATTTATTGCGGGCTGTCGGTGCGCGCCTTTTCCAGCGCCTCGACGCGGGCTTCCAGCGCCTGCAGGCGCTCGCGGGTGCGGGCCAGCAATTGCGCCTGGATGTCGAATTCCTCGCGGGTGACCAGGTCGAGCTTGCCGAACAGGCCGCCGAGCAGCGCCTTGGCATTCTTCTCGATGTCCTTGGCCGGCGAATTGGCGAGCAGGGCACTCATCTTGTTGCCGAAATCTTCCAGGATCTTGGGGTCGAGCATGGTTTTCCTCCGTGGCCGGCGAGTTTAGCACAGCGGTATTTGCTGCGTTTTACCCCGTCGCTCGTCGCTGGTGCGTAACGGAGTGTAACTGCACCGCCTTGGTGCTCTGTTTCGGTGCGCATTCCTGGTGCGGCGCAGCAAGTCAATGAAAAAGCAGGGAAATGTGATGTTGGCACGGGTCATGCATTAGTGGCAGTACAAAACGTTTTCCTTTTCAATTTTCCTTTACAGGAGAGACACCATGAAGAAATCCCTGATCGCCGCGGCATTGCTTGGCGCTTTCGCAGCACCCGGTGCGATGCAGGTTGCGATGGCCGACGAAGCCAGCCCGCACACCATCACCGGCAACCTGACGCTGGCCAGCAGCTACCGTTTCCGCGGTATCGACCAGACTTTCGGCAAGCCGACGCTGCAGGGTGGTATCGATTACTCTCACGCCAGCGGTTTCTACGCCGGTAACTGGAACTCGAACGTTTCGTCGGGTGCGGGCTTTGCCGAAGGTAACCTGGAAATGGACTTCTATGGTGGTTATCGCACCGCCTTCGGCGACGTTGGTGTCGATGTTGGTGGCATCTATTACTACTATCCGGGCTCCCATTCCCAGCCGCTGTCCGGCACCAATGCCAAGCATCCGACTTCGAACGCCAGCGGTACCGTGGACAACACTGAACTGTATGTTGCCGCCAGCTACAAGTTCCTGAGCGCGAAGTACAGCTACTCCGTCGGCGATTATTTCAATCTGCCGAAGTCCAAGGGCACCAGCTATCTCGAATTGAACGCCAACTACGATCTGGGTAACGGTTGGGGTGTCAATGGTCACGTCGGTCACTTGTTCCCGAGCGGCTACAAGTACAACACCGCTGGCTCGCAGAGCATTTCCTACACCGACTGGAAAGTTGGCGTGACCAAGGATGTCAGCGGCTGGCTGGTTGGTTTGGCCTATGTTGGTACCAATGCCAATGGTTCTTGCAGCAGCGGCGAGTTCTACTGCTTCGCCAGTTCGCTGGACAAGTCCGGTGCTCTGGGTAGCAAGACGAAGGATGCCGGTCGTGGCATCGCCGTCCTGTCGGTGACCAAGTCCTTCTGATTCATCAGTCATCTCTCCGCCGTTGCACGGGCCCGGGCGGCGGGGAGATAAAAAAAGTTTCAACCAGTTAGGGGAACACTCATGAAATTCGTTACTGCCATCATCAAGCCGTTCAAGCTTGACGAAGTGCGTGAGGCGCTGTCCGCCATCGGCGTGCAGGGCATCACGGTAACCGAGGTCAAGGGTTTCGGCCGCCAGAAAGGTCATACCGAGCTGTATCGCGGGGCCGAGTACGTCGTCGATTTCCTGCCCAAGGTGAAGCTGGAAGCTGCCGTCAAGGCCGACCAGATCGACCAGGTCATCGAAGCCATCGAGAAGTCCGCCAGCACCGGCAAGATCGGTGACGGCAAGATCTTCGTCTTCGATCTTGAACAAGTCGTCCGCATCCGCACCGGCGAGACCGGCGGCGATGCCCTGTAAGGAGTCGTGACATGAAACGAATTTTCGCAATGCTGGCCCTGCTGGGCGCGGTGACCTTCGGGGCGCCGGCCTGGGCCGAGGAAAAGGCGGCGGATGCCGCGCCCGTGGCCGCTGCCGTTGCCGAAGCGCCGGCCGCTGAAGCCGCCGCTCCCGCTCCTGCCGCTGAAGCCGCCGCTCCGGCGGAAGCGCCGGCCGCTGCGGCGCCGGTTCCCGACAAGGGCGACAACGCCTGGATCATGATCTGTGCCGCATTGGTGATCCTGATGTCGATCCCCGGCCTGGCGCTCTTCTACGGCGGTCTGGTGCGCGCGAAGAACATGCTGTCGGTACTGATGCAGGTCTTCGTCGTGTTCTCGCTGATCTCCGTCCTTTGGGTGGTCTATGGCTACTCGCTGGCCTTCACCGAGGGTAACGCCTTCTTCGGCACGCTCGACAAGTTGTTCCTCAACGGAATCACGATCGAGTCGGTTGGAGCAACCTTCACCAAGGGCGTGGTGATCTCGGAACTGATCTTCGTGATCTTCCAGGGAGCTTTTGCGGCCATCACCTGCGGTCTGATCGTCGGTTCCTTCGCCGAACGCGCCAAGTTCTCCGCGATCCTGGTCTTCATGGTCATCTGGTTCACCCTGTCCTACCTGCCGATGGCTCACATGGTCTGGTACTGGGCCGGTCCGGACGCCTACACCGATGCCGCCGCGGCTGAAGCTGCCGGTGCCACCGCTGGCTTCCTGTTCCAGAAGGGTGCCCTCGACTTCGCTGGCGGTACGGTCGTCCATATCAACGCCGCGATCGCCGGTCTGGTCGGTGCCTACATGATCGGTCGCCGTACTGGTCTGGGCTCGGTTGCCATGGCTCCGCACTCGCTGACTTTCACGATGATCGGTGCCTCGCTGCTGTGGTTCGGCTGGTTCGGTTTCAACGCCGGCTCGGCGCTCGAAGCTTCCGGCGGTTCGGCCCTGGCGATGGTCAACACCTGGGTTGCCACCTCCTGCGCGACGCTGTCCTGGATGTTCGCCGAGTGGATCTTCAAGGGCAAGCCGTCGATGCTGGGTGCCGCTTCCGGCGCCGTCGCCGGCCTCGTGGCGATCACCCCGGCCGCTGGTTTCGTCGGTGTCATGGGCGCCATCGTCATCGGCCTGCTCGCCGGCATCGTCTGCCTGTGGGGCGTCAATGGTCTGAAGCGCCTGCTCGGTGCTGACGACTCGCTCGATGTCTTCGGCGTCCATGGCGTCGGCGGTATCCTCGGTGCGATCCTGACCGGTGTCTTCGCCGATCCGGCGCTGGGCGGTACCGGTGTCTATGACTACGTTGCGAATGCGGTTGGCAGCTACGACATGGTTGCCCAAGTGACGGCCCAGGCCTGGGGCGTCGGCACCGTGATCGTCTGGTCGGGGGTTGTCTCCCTGGTCGCCTACAAGCTGGTCGATATCGCGATCGGTCTGCGGGTGCCGGAAGACGAAGAGCGTGAAGGTCTCGACCTCACCTCGCACGGCGAAAGCGCCTACCACCACTAAGCAGATTCGTAGTCTCTCTCCCTTCACGGGCACCCCAGGGTGCCCGCTTTTTTTTGTTATTCTGGCGCCATGCGCATCGTCCAGATATCCGACCTGCATCTGCAATCCGATCTCCTGTCAGGCGAGATCGATCCGTGGGCGGCCCTGGCCATGGCGCAGAGCCGCGTCGCCGGCCTGCAGGCCGACGCGCTGTTGATCGCCGGCGATATCGCCGAAGCGGGCGATCTTGGCGCTTACACGCGACTGGCGTCGACACTGGCCGATCTGTCCCTGCCGCTGGCATTGTTGCCCGGCAATCACGACCGGCGCGCCGCGCTGTTCGCCGCTTTTCCCGGGCACTGGGACAATCCCGAAATGCTCTGTCGACGCCTCGATCTTGGGCCCTTGACCCTGCTCCTGCTCGACAGCCTGGTGCCGGGCAAGCCTTGGGGCGAGATCGGCAACGCCCAGTTGCGCTGGCTGGATGCGAATTGTCCGGAGCGCCGGCGTAGCATTGTCGTCCTGCATCACCCTCCGTTTGCGGTGGGCATCCCCGGCATGGATGAAATCGGCTGTCGGGGTGGCGAGGGGCTGGCGAACTGGCTATTGCGCCGGCCGCAGGTCGAGGCCGTCTGGTGCGGCCACGTGCATCGCCCGGTGTTCACCGGCTTTGCCGGCAAAATGGCGGCAACGGCCCCGTCCACCGTGCATCAGATCGCCCTGCAGGACGGGGCGTTGTCCTGGACACCCGAGCCACCGGGGCTGCTGGTGCATGACTTGCTGCCGGGCTTGCCCTTGCGCAGCCATTATCTGCCGCTGCAGGCGGCGCCGGTCATTCCCTACTGACGCGTTCAGCGAATCAGCGGCAGCAAGGCGCGGAACTCGTCCGTCCCGGCGCGCTGCAGCCATTCGAACAGCACCATCTCGGTACTGACGATGTGTACGCCGGCGCTGCGCAGGCGGTCGATCGCCAGTTGGCGGTTCTCTGGTGTGCGCGACGACGCGGCATCGGCGACGAGAAATACCGAAAAACCTTCGCCGAGCAGGCCGAGCGCCGTCTGCAGCACGCAGACGTGGGTTTCGGTGCCGGTCAGGACAATCTGCCGGCGCCCGCTGGCGCGCAGCAGGTCGGTGACGCCGGGTTCGGCGGCGCAGGAGAAGTGGATCTTTTCGAAAAAGCGCGCGGTGCTGGCGGCTTCGCGGATCGCCGCGAGGCTGGGGCCAAGTCCCTTGACGTACTGTTCTGAAACGAAGGCCGGTACCTTCAGCTGGCGGGCGGCTTCGAGCAGGCGCACCGAATTGGCGGTGACTGTCTGGCTGTCGTGGATCGCCGGCGCCAGCCTCTCCTGAATGTCGACGACGAGCAGCAGCGAATCGGTGCGGGAGAGCAACATCAGCGGAAGACCACCGTCTTGTTGCCGTGCACCAGGACGCGGTCTTCCAGGTGATAGCGCAGGCCGCGGGCGAGCACCGTCTTCTCGATGTCCTTGCCGTAACGGACCATGTCTTCCGGCGAATCGGAATGGTCGATACGGATCACGTCCTGTTCGATGATCGGCCCGGCGTCGAGTTCGCTGGTCACGTAATGGCAGGTCGCGCCGATCAGCTTGACGCCGCGCTGGTAGGCCTGATGGTAGGGGCGGGCGCCGACGAAGCTGGGCAGGAAGCTGTGGTGGATGTTGATGATCTTGCCGGACAAGGCGTAGCAAAGTTCCGGCGAGAGGATCTGCATGTAGCGGGCAAGCACCATGGTGTCGCCGCTCACATCGTCGAAGATACGCTGGATTTCGGCGTAGGCGGCGGCCTTGTTGTCGGCGTTGACCGGCACGTGGATGAAGGGGATGCCGTGCCACTCGACGAAACCCTTGAAGGTGTCGTGGTTGGAGATGACGCAGGGAATCTCGATGTCCAGTTCCTTCGACTGCCAGCGCGCCAGCAGGTCGTAGAGGCAGTGCTCCTGCTTGGAAACCAGAACGACGACGCGTTTCTTCACCGCGCTGTCGTTGATCCGCCAGTCCATCGCCAGCGGTTCGGCGACATCGCGGCGGAAGCGTTCACGGAACTCGGCGAGCAGGAAAGGCAGCGAATCGGCCTTGATCTCGATGCGCATGAAATAGCGACCGGTCAGGTCGTCCGCGTGGAAACTCGATTCGAGAATCCAGCCGCCATGCTCGGCGATGAAGCCGGAAACGCGGGCGATGATCCCGACCTGATCGGGGCAGGAGGCGGACAGCGTGTAAAAACGATCTCTATGCATGGTGTTCACAGGCTATGTCGAAGCGTCCAGCCCCCCCGGGGGGCGGCGAACGCAGTGAGCGGGGGGGGGCAGTGCGCCGCAGGCTTGCGCCAATGGCCTTCAGGCCTTGGCGAAAGCCTTGTCGATTTCGGCGCGTAGCGCGTCGTAATCGCGCACCACCGGGAACTGCGGGAATTCGCGGACGACGTTTTCCGGCGGGTGGAAGAGGATGCCGCCGTGGGCTTCGCCGAGCATCGCCGTGTCGTTGTACGAATCGCCGGCAGCGACGATGGTGAAGTTCAGTTCCTTGAAGCGCTTGACCGCTTCCTGCTTCTGGTTCGGCATGCGCAGGTGGTAGTTGACCAGCATGCCGTCGGCGTCGGCTTCCAGCGAATGGCAGAACAGCGTCGGCCAGCCGAGTTGGCGCATCAGCGGATGGGCAAATTCGTAGAAGGTGTCGGACAGGATGACCACCTGGTAGTCCTCGCGCAGCTGGTCGAGGAAGGCGCGGGCGCCCTGCATCGGGCCCATTTCGGCGATCACCTTCTGGATGTCCGGCAGGCCGAGCTGCTTCTCGCGCAGCAGGTTCAGCCGGTAGGTCATCAGCGTGTCGTAGTTCGGCTCGTCGCGCGTCGTCCGCTTCAGTTCGGGGATGCCGGTGCGCTCGGCGAATTCGATCCAGATTTCCGGAACCAGGACCCCTTCGAGGTCAAGACAGACGATTTTCACGGTCAACTCCCTGAGACGGCCAAAAGAGCGGGATTTTACCCGAACGGACGTCGACGAAGCTGCACACGTAGCGTCGAATGTTCGGGCACTCGCTCTTGGTTAACGTGGCCGGTTGTTTCCGCCCGAGTATAAAAGTAACGCTGCGAAAAGTACCGAGACAGCCAGAGGAACAGAAACAATCCAAGCATACTCACTACCATAATCCAGCAGGAGCAGCAGCGTGTCGTCTCCTGCAGCGCAACGACGGGGGTAAGGTTCCTGAAACGGTACGGAAGCGCAATCCAGCATCCAAGCGCGTAATTTTGCCAATAACCCAAACAGCACTGGCGAAAAGCAAATGGCCAACGCCAAAGCTACCCAGGTTATTAGCCATGCATTCTGGAAGCTTTCGAATTGCTTTTCATCGGGTTCGAGCGTGTCGGGAAGTTTGTTATTCATCGCTTTAGGATTAGGCGGCGAATATTTCGGAAAAATCGACGGGTAGGGCGTGTCTGATGATATCTGGTTATCGCTCGTGGAAATAGGCCGTGCAGTCCTGCCGCCGCGATAAGCTTCAATCCGCCGTCGGCAGTGCGTCGAGTGCTTCGTGCAACTCCAGCCAGCGCAGTTCGGCGGTGTCGATCACTTCGCCGAGTTCGCCGGCGCGGCGGTGCATTTCTTCGCTTTTCTGGCGGTCGACCGTGGCGTAGAAATCGGGATCGGCAAACTGGGTGTCCAGCGCAGCCTTTTCTTCCTGCCATTTGGCCAGGTTGCGGTCGATTTGCTCGATTTCCTTGGTCAGCTTGCGCCGTTCGGCGAGCAGCGCTTGCCGGTTGGCCTTGGCGTCAGCGCGTTGCTGCAGGCGCTCGGCTTTTTCGGCCTGGGCGTCGGCGGCCGGCGCCTTGTCGGCGCTGCGCTGGGTGGCGAGCCAGGCGGCGTAGTCGTCAAGGTCGCCGTCGAAGGGCGTGGCGGCGCCGTTGTCGACCAGCCACAGTTCGTCGGTGCAACTGCGCAGCAGGTGGCGGTCGTGCGAGACGACGACCATGCCGCCTTCGTAGTCCTGCAGCGCGAAAGCGAGCGCTTCACGCATTTCGAGGTCGAGGTGGTTGGTCGGCTCGTCGAGGAGCAGCAGGTTGGGCCGGGTGCGGATGAGCAGGGCGAGCGCCAGGCGCGATTTTTCGCCGCCGGAGAAGGGGCCGACCGGGCGGCTGGCCATCTCGCCACGGAAATCGAAACCGCCCAGGTAGTCGCGCAGTTCCTGTTCCGGCGTCAGCGGTTCGAGCTTTTGCAGGTGCCAGAGCGGGGTTTCTTCGGGGCGCAGTTGTTCCAGCTGGTGCTGCGCGAAGTAGCCGATGTTCAGCGCCTTGGCTTCCTTGCGCTCGCCGCCTTGCTGCGCGATGCTGCCGGCGAGCAGCTTGATCAGCGTCGATTTGCCGGCGCCGTTGCGCCCCAGCAGGCCGATCCGGCAGCCGGGGCGCAAGGTCAGCGTGAGGTTTGCCAGAATCTTGCGGTCAACGTAACCAGCGGCGGCATTTTCGATCAGCAGCAGCGGGTCGGGCAGGCTTTCCGGTTGCCGGAAGCTGAATTGGAACGGCGAATCGGCGTGCGCGGCGGCGATGATTTCCATGCGTTCGAGCATCTTGACCCGGCTTTGTGCCTGGCGCGCCTTGGTCGCCTTGGCCTTGAAGCGCTCGACGAAACGGCTCAGGCGGGCGATTTCCCGCTGTTGCGCTTCGTAGGCCGATTGCTGCTGGGCCAGGCGGGCGGCGCGGGCGCGCTCGTAATCGGAGTAGCCGCCGGTGGTCAGCGTCATCCGCTGCTGGTCGATGGCGACGATCTGGCCGACGACGGCGTCAAGGAAATCGCGGTCGTGCGAGATCAGCAGCAAGGTGGCCGGCGTGCTCTTCAGCCATTGTTCGAGCCAGAGTACGGCGTCAAGGTCGAGGTGGTTGGTCGGCTCGTCAAGGAGCAGCAGGTCGGCGCGGCAGGAGAGGGCGCGCGCCAGGTTCAGGCGCACCCGCCAGCCGCCGGAAAAATCGGCCACCGGACGGGCGAAATCGGCATCGGTGAAGCCCAGGCCGTGCAGCACCTCGGCGGCGCGGGCCTTGGCCGAATAGCCGTCGATGTCGGCGTAGCGCGTGTGCAGGTGGCCGATCGCCTCGCCGTCGCCGGCCGCTTCGGCAGCGGCCAGCTCGCGCTCGACGCGGCGCAGTTCGACGTCACCGTCGAGCACGAACTCCAGTGCCGGGGTCGGCAGCGCTGGCGTCTCCTGCGCCACGCGGGCAATCTGCCAGACGGCCGGGATGTCGCAGTCGCCCTGTTCGGCGTGCAGTTCGCCGGCAAGCAGGGCGAACAGGCTGGATTTGCCGCAACCGTTGGCGCCGACCACGCCGACCTTCCAGCCGGGGTGAATCTGCAGGTTGGCGTCGACGACCAGCGGGCGGCCGACGCGGGCGAAAGTGAGTTGGCGCAGGGAGATCATGGCGGGGCGAATTATAGCGGCGGGCTGCTAGAATTCCCGCATCGCCGGCCGGGTTTGTCCCGAAATGCCGCCGTTTTCCGGGTCCATGGCATGAAATATCGATACTGCGCAGCGTTTGCTGCTCTCCTGTTGCCTTGTTGCGCGACGTTTGCGGAAGATTCCGGCTGGGAGGAGCGTCTCCAGCGTGCCGCCGCCATCAAGGCCGAGGCCGCGCGGCAGCAGCGTGCTGCCGATAGCGAGTTCGAGCGGCGCAAGATTGCCTGCCAGGAGAAGTTCCTGGTCAACGATTGTGTCAACGAGGCGCGCGGCGAGCAGTTACGGGCTCGCCAGGCGAATCAGGCGCTGGAACGTGGTGCCGAGGAGATGGAACGCCAGGTCAAGCGCGAACAACTGGCCGCGCGCAAGGCGCAGGTCGCTGCCGATGCCGAGGAAAAGGCGCGCAGCCTGACGCAGCGTGAACAGGACATTGCCGCCCGCGACCAGGCGGATGCTGCGCGGCGCGATGCAATTGCCGCGCGCAAGGCGCGCCAGGCCGAAGCCGGCGCTCGTCGCAGCGCCGAACGCGAGGCGGCGCACCAGCGCAAGGTCGAGGCACACGCCCGCAAGCTGGCCGAGGCCAAAGCCAAGGCGGCCGCCAGGGCGGCGAAGCAGCAGTAGGGGCGGGAGAGGTCGGGGCGATGATCCGCAAGATTGTCATCGACCAACTCCGGCCCGGCATGTATGTCGTCGATCTGCACAAGCCCTGGCTGGAGCACGGGCTTTGGTTGAGCCGCTTTCCGGTCCGCGACTGGGTGCAGATTCGGCGCTTGATCGACGCCGGTTTTACCGAGATCAGCATCGATACCCGGCGTGGTCGCGATGTCGACCTGCCAGGCAGTAGTCCGCCGCTGCCGGTGCCGCCTGAGCCGCGCCCACTGCGGCGGCCGCCGCCGACGGTTTCGCTCGGCGAGGAGCGGCGGCGGGCCAGCCGCCTGCTCGGCGACGCCTGCCGCCAACTCGACGAGATGGCACGGGCGGCGCGCGCCGGCGAACGGGTCGATGCGCTGGCGCTGGAAGTGGTGGTCGACAAGCTGATCGAATCGGTTGCCCGCAACCCGGACGCGCTGGTGCCGCTGGCCCGGATCAAGCGGCCGGAAACCTACGATGCCGGCCACGCTGTCGCCACCGCAGCATTGACCGTCGCCCTGGCCCGTCAGCAGCAGGTCGCCGCCGCCGAACTGGAGAAGATGGCGCTCGGCGCGCTGCTCAAGGACATCGGTCTGGCGGCCATCGACGAACGCCTGGTGAGCAAGCAGGGGCAACTGTCGCAGGCCGAATATGCGATCGTCCAGAGCCACGTCGAGGAAGGCCTGGCGGTTCTGGAAGCGACGGTCAGCCTGCCCGAGACCACGGTCGCGGTGATCCTCGAGCACCACGAACGCTACAACGGTGCCGGTTACCCCTACCGCATGGCGGGCGACGACATCACGCTGGCCGGGCGCATCGCCGCCGTCGTCGATGCCTACGACGCGATGACCTCGGACCGCCCCTACCGTGCCGCGCTGGCGCCGACCGCTGCGCTGCGCCAGCTCTACGAGCAAGGTGGGGTGCAGTTCGACCCCGGGCTGGTCGCCGGCCTCGTCCATGCCCTCGGCGTCTATCCGGTCGGCACCCTGGTACTGCTGGAAAGCGGCCACCTGGCGGTGGTCGAGCAGGGGACGCCGGGCGATCCGCTGCGCCCGGTGGTCAAGGTCATCTATCACGCGGCGCGGCGGCAATACGTTGAGCCGGTGCGCGCCGACCTTTCGCGCAAGGTCGGCAACCATTACGGGCGCATCCTGCGCGCCGAAAGTTTCGAGCGCTGGGGGCTCAGTCCTCTGCGCTGGCAACCTGCCTGATCAGCTTGCGGATCGGCGTCGGCACGCCGGCGGCGGCAGCCTCGGCCAACGGCAGCCATGCGTCGCCCGGTTCGCCTGCCGAGAGCGGCGGCGCGACGCGGCAAAGCAGCGGTTTCAGGGTCAGCCGGAAATGCGTGAACACATGTTTGAGCGGTGGCAGTTCGCGTTGTTCGCTGGCGATCAGGCCGCGTGCGGCGAGGATCGTCGCCGGATCGCCTTGCGGCGGTACCAGCAGACCGCCCCACAGCCCGTGTGGCGGCCGCCGTTCGAGCAGCAGGCGGTTGTCGGCCAGAAGCAGCACGAACACCGCCTCGCGCTCGGGCAGCGGCGGTCGCGGCTTCGCCTCCGGCAGGCTGCGCTGACGGTTCTCGCGGCGGGCGACGCAGTTTTCGGCAAAGGGACAGGCCGGGCAATTGGGCAGGCCGCGCGTGCATAGCGTCGCTCCCAGATCCATCAATCCCTGCGTGTAAGCCCCAATCTCCGCAGTCTCCGGCAGCAGGCTTTCGGCAAGTGTCCACAGGCGCCGTTCGACCGCCGTCGCGCCGGGAAAACCGGCGATCCCGAATACCCGGCACAGCACCCGCTTGACGTTGCCGTCGAGAATCGCCGCCTGTTCCCCGAAACAGAAGGCGGCGATCGCCGCCGCCGTCGAACGACCGATACCGGGCAATTCAGCGAGCGCCGCGGCATTCTCCGGAAAACGCCCGCCGCATTCGGCAACGATGCGTTGCGCGCAGCGATGCAGGTTGCGCGCCCGGGCGTAGTAGCCCAGGCCGGCCCAGTGCTCGATCACCTGCTCGATGGGCGCCGCCGCCAGCGCGCCGACGTCGGGAAAACTGGCCAGGAAGCGGGCGTAATACGGCAGCACGGTCGCCACCTGGGTCTGCTGCAACATGATCTCCGACAGCCAGACCCGGTAGGGATCGCGCGTCCCCTGCCAGGGCAGGTCGTGGCGTCCGGCGCTGCGCTGCCAGGCGATCAGGCGTTGGGCAAAGCTTTGTTCTTGCGGCAAATTTCGTCTCGACGCGGAAAGCGGGAGCCGGGATAATACGTCCTTTTTTCGCCTGCGACGCCCATGACCCAGCCCGTTACCGATACCCGCGCCCTGCGCAATGCCCTCGGCCGCTTCGCCACCGGCATCGCCGTCGTCACGGCCATCGACCCGGATGGCAAGCCGATCGGACTGACGGTCAACTCCTTCTCCGCCGTCTCGCTGCAACCGGCGCTGGTCCTCTGGTGCCTGGGCAGCGGTTCGGCCAACCTGGAAGCCTTCCGCAAGGCCAGCCATCACGCGATCAACATCCTCGCCGCCGACCAGCAGGACCTCTCCAACCGCTTCGCCACCTGGCCGACCGACCGCTTCGCCGGCTTGCCCTGGCACGGCGGCTACGGCGGCGCGCCGGTGCTGGAAGGCTGCTGCGCCAGCTTCGAAGTCGCTAACGAAAGCGAAGTCCCCGGCGGCGACCACAGCATCTTCATCGGCCGCGTCGAGCGCTACGGCGAAAACCCGGAACTTGCCCCGCTGCTCTTCCACGCCGGCCAGTACCGCCGCCTCGCCGAGCTCTGACAACGATTGAACCGGACGCGAACTCGGCATAGAATCGCGTCCTTGCCGCCCGAGCGGGCGTCGTATAATGGTAATACCCTAGCTTCCCAAGCTAGAGCCGTGGGTTCGATTCCCATCGCCCGCTCCACCAAAGCATGCCCAGCCCACCCGACGTCGGTGGGCTTTTTGTTGTCTGGCCACCGCCGTTGCCGGGCTCAGTGGTTTCCCGTGCGGTAGCGTTCGAGGCGGGGGCCGCGGAAGGTCTGCTTGAACAGGATCGGTGTCAGGAAGGTGGTCAGGATGCCCATCAGGACCAAGGTGGAGAAGATCATCGGGTCGATGAAGCCTTTCTGGTAGGCGATGCCTGCCACCACCAGTTCCATCACGCCGCGGCCGTTGAGCACGCAGCCCAGGCCGAGCGCCTCGCGGTGCGCCATGCCGACGATGCGCCCGCCCAGCCAGCCGGCGAACAGCTTGCTGAGGATCGAGACGAGGATGACGACGACGGTGAAGTCCAGTTCGCTGATCGCGCTGATCTGGAATTCCAGGCCGAGATAGGCGAAGAAGACCGGCGCCAGGAAGCCGTTGGTGATCGAGGCCAGGGTGCCGCGCAGGTCCTCGTAACGGGAGGCGAGGAAGTGGCGTTGGTCGAGGAAGAGGGCGCCGAAGAAGGCGCCGATGACGAAGTGGAAACCGAGCGCTTCACTGATGGTGCCGAAGACCAGCACGAAGACGACGACGATGCCGAACAGCGCTTCCGGGCCGAAAATGCGGATCATTGCTTCCGGTACCGCCTGGACGCTGATGTCGCGGCGTTCCAGCCATTCGAAGAGCCGGCTCATGGCGAGCACGACGATGGCGAGCAGGGCCAGCTTGAGCGTGGACAGGCCGACGGCGGTGGCGGCGTCGCCCAGAGTCAGGTGCTGCGGCAGGTTGAGGACGATACCGAGGATGAACAGCGCGGCGATGTCGTTGATGACGGCGGTGGCCAGTGCGTACTTGGCGATCGGCGTGTGCAGCACGCCGAGGCTGTCGAGCAGCTTGACCGCCACCGGTAGTGCGGTGATCGAGATGCACAGGCCGAGAAAGACCATGCGCATGGCGTCCTGGGCAAACAGGGCGGCGACGCCGACGCCGCAGGCGAAGGGGATGAGGAAGCCGATCAGCGCCAGCAGCATGCCACGGCCGCGCATGGCGCCGAAAATTTCGGAAAAGCGCATTTCCAGGCCGGCGTTGAGAATGATCAGGAAAACCGCCAGTTCGGAGACGGCGGCGAGCGCGGCGTTGGGGTGGATGAGGTCGAACAGCGCTGGCCCGAGCAGCACGCCGGCCAGGATTTCGCCGATCATTTCCGGCTGGTTGTAGCGTGCAAAGAGGCGACCGAACAGCCGTGCCACGACAATCAGAAGGAGAAGGCTGGCAAGAAGGGACATGGGTTGGAAGACTCCGTAGGCAGTGGAGCTTACCACGCTATCATCGGCGGGCGCGCCCGGTCGACCGACTCCGGGCGGTGCTCGGGTTATGCAGATTGTCTTGGTGTCGCATGCGACGAACTGCTTCGTGCCTACTCCGGATTTCGCTTGGGCCTGTTTCATGATTGGCCGAAGCAAGGCCGGACGTCAGCGTTAGGCTATTTAGGCAAGCCGGATAAGCAATGCTGGAAGTAAGGATTTATACTGCGCCTTCGTCGTCCGGGGAAACGGGGACGTCACCGTTGTTGAGCGGGTGACGGGGCCGAGCGCCATGCGGTTTCCGAAGAGGACTGTCTCAGGGATATTTCATGCAGGTTCGACATCGCTTGCGGTGGGTACTTTGGGGTCTAGTGTTGTGTCTGTGCGACACGGTGAGCGCCGAAAATGCCTATAAGGTTGGGGTGCTTTACTGGTCGATGAGCATTCCCGGCCAGGTGGCGATGCGCCAGGGGCTGGAGGCGGAAGCCAAGAGGATCAACGCGCAGGCGGCGCGCAGCGGCGGGCGGGGCGTTGTCCTGCTGCCGGAGGTGGCGGGCGACGGCGGCGATGGGGTCGAGCGTCAGATTCGCCAGATGCGGGCCATGGTGGCGGCCAGACCGGACATCATCGTCGTCCAGCCGTCCGACAATGCGGCGCTGGCCGAGCCGCTGAAGGCGGCCAACGCCGCCGGGATTCCCGTCGTGGCCTACGACCAGTACATCAGCGGCGGCAAGCTGGCCTCCTACGTAACCTCGGACAATCGGCAGGCAGGCTATCTGGGCGGCGAGTACATCGCCGCCCGCTTTCCCGGCAATACGCCCTTGCGGCTGGTGCTGGTCGAGTATCCGCTGGTCTCGTCGACAGTCGAACGCCTGAACGCTTTCCTCGATGCCTTGCGCGATCATGGCAAGGCCTTCCGTATTCTCAAGACTTACCAGGCGGTCGAGCCGGTCGGCGGACGCAAGGCGGGTGAGGCGATCCTGCGCGATTTCCCGCAGCGTAACAGTGTCGATGTCGTGTTCACGGTCAACGACGGTGGCGGCCTGGCCGTCGTCGACGTGTTGGCCAAGGCGGCGCGCAACGAGATCGCGGTGGCCAGCGTCGATGGCGATCCGGTCTCGGTCGCCAACATCCGGGCTGGCCGTCTGACGGTGATCGATGCCGCCCAGTTCTGCGGTCCGCTTGGCGCCGAAGCGATGCGCGTCGCCTATGCCGTACTGCGCAAACAGCCGGTGGACCGGCATGTTCTGGTACCGGTTTTCCCGGTCACCCGCGAAACCGTGGACCGCTACCCGGGCTGGCAGGGGCCGTTGCCCCAGGCGTTTGAAAAGCCCTGGCGGGCCAATCAGCGCTCGTGGCCGGGCAACGTCGCCACATCGAGATAACAGGGTGCCCTTGTGAAAATCCGCTCCAGTGCAGACCCGCTCGATGTCGGTGACGTTAACCGGCGCATGGCGTTCGCTTTCGGCGGTCTGATCTTCGTCCTGATGACCGTCATCCTGCTTGCCGGCGGCGGATACCTGTACCAGGTCATGAGTCGCGAGCAGGACAAGCTGTCGTCGCTGACCACGCGCGTGCTGGCCAACGCGGTCAATCGCATCAGCTTTTCCGGCAAATACCACGCCCGCCTGATGCTGGAAGAGGTCAAGCAGTCGCACCCGGATCTTGTCTATCTGCGGCTGATCGACAAGACCGGCCAGGTGATCGCCGATAGCGATCCGGCGCGCAACGACATGCAGGTCGGCGCCGAACTGCTGCCGCTGATCGACCGGGTGGTTTCGGGAAAAACGCCGGAAGTGGTGCGCCAGCTGGTGCGCGACGATGTGCCGATCCGTGAAGTGACGCTGATCTATCGCGGCGGCTACGACGATGACGTGCTTGGCGTCATCCAGGTCGGCCTGTCGGAGGTCGAAAGCTCGAAGGCGCTGCTCGCCGGCATGGTGTTCGTCATCGTGCTGACCTCGGGTCTGCTGATGATCGGCATCTTCCTGACTTTGCGCCTGAGTGCCCACTTTGCCATGCCGATCCGGCGCGTCGCTCAGGAACTGGACCAGGAGCGCGTGCTGTTGCGCACCGTCATTTCGACCATCCCCGACCTGGTCTGGTTGAAGGACGCGAACGGCGTTTATCTTTCCTGCAACCTCGAATTCGAACGTTTCTTCGGCAAGCCGGAAGCGGAGATCGTTGGCCGGACCGATTACGATTTTGTCGATCCGTCGCTGGCCGACAGCTTCCGGGCCAATGACCAGGCCGCCGTCGAGGCCGGCCGACCGTTGGTCAACGAGGAGTGGATCACCTACGCCTCGGACGGCCATCGGGCCTTCCTCGAAACGACCAAGACACCGATGTTCGCGCCCGACGGGGCGCTCATCGGGGTGCTCGGCATCGGCCACGACATCACGGAAAGCCGGGCCAACCAGCTGGAGATCGTGCGCAACCGCGATCACCTGGAAGAAGTCGTCGCCGAGCGTACTGTCGAACTGAAACAGGCCAAGGACGCAGCCGAAACGGCCAACATGGCAAAGAGCGCCTTCCTGGCCAACATGAGCCATGAAATCCGTACGCCGCTCAACGCCATCACTGGTATGGCGCACGTCATCCGGCGTGGCGGGGTCAGCGAGAAGCAGGCCGAGCAACTGGACAAGCTGGAGGGGGCGGGGCACCACCTGGTCGAAGTCATCAACGCGATTCTCGATTTGTCCAAGATCGAGGCCGGAAAATTCGTCCTCGAAGAGGAACTCGTCAGCATCGAGGAAATCACCGAGAACGCGCTGAGCATCGTCGGTGCAGGCCTGCGTGCCAAGGGGCTGCAGCTGACGGTCCACAACGCCGCCATGCCGCTTGGCTTGATGGGCGACCGGACGCGTCTGCAGCAAGCGCTGCTCAATTACCTGTCGAATGCCGTCAAGTTCACCGAGCGCGGCACGATCACCCTGCGTTCCTTCGTGCTCGAAGAGACGCGCGACGATGTGCTGCTGCGTTTCGAAGTCAGCGACACCGGGATCGGTATCGAAACCGCTGCGCTCGAACGCCTGTTCTCGGCCTTCGTTCAGGTCGACAGCACGACCACCCGGAAATATGGCGGCACCGGGCTGGGGTTGGCGATCACCAGAAAACTGGCCGAACTGATGGGCGGTGCGGCGGGGGCCAGCAGCGTGCCGGGGCAGGGCAGCACCTTCTGGTTCACGGCGCGGCTGCGCAAGGGGCAGGATCAGCATGCGACGGCGGGAACGCCCTTGACACAGGCGGAAGCCGTCCTCGGCCGCAAGTACGTCGGTACCCGCGTCTTGCTGGCGGAAGACGAGCCGATCAACCGGGAAATCGCTCTCGCCATGCTCGAAGACGTCGGTCTGGTCGTCGATACCGCGGCGGACGGCGTGGAGGCGGTGCAACTGGCGGGCGACAACGATTACGCGCTGATGCTGATGGACATGCAGATGCCGAACATGGACGGGTTGGCAGCGACGCGGCGGATCCGGCAACTGGCGTCGCACGCGCATACGCCGATCCTGGCCATGACCGCCAACGCCTTTGCCGAGGACCGCTCCCGTTGTTTCGATGCCGGCATGGATGACTTCATCGCCAAACCGGTGCGGCCGGAGCAGCTCTACCTGATCCTGCTCAACTGGCTGGATGCCGCCCGGAGTTCCGAGGATCGACGATCGGCAGAAAAAAAGCCAACCTGATCCGGTTGGCTTTTGCGGTCCGTGCGATGCCCGGAGGTCTGGCGTTCAGGCCTCGGCTGTCTTGGGGCGCAGTTCCTTGGTGTGCTTTTCGAAACTCTGCACCTGGTTTTCGGCTTCCTCGGCGCTGACTGCGTAGAGCTCCTGGACCTGGCCGACCAGCAATTCGCGCTTGCTGTCGATGATCTCCAGGCGGGCCTGGTTGATCTTGCCCCAGCGCGACTTGATTTTGACCCCGACCAGCTTCCAGACATCCGCATCAATTTCCCAGCTCATTTGCAGCTCCTTGTAGGTGGCGCCTGGCGAGATTGCCTGGCGCCCGCTTCCGCCAGCGTTGCGCTCCAGCCTCGTAAGGAAAGGGTCAAGGCCGGACAGGAGCGGTAGCCGGGGCGTCTATTGCAGCCCGGCTACCGCTTCAGACTAACCGAAAGCGGGTGGGCCGTCTGAGCTCATTTGCGTTGCTGGCGAAAATAATCCGGCCGGAGGCTCAGCTGATGGTCACGGTTTTCGTCCCGGCGGCGATGCGGGCCGTGGTTTCCGTGGCGACGATGGCGCTGCCGGGGGCGTCGCTACCGATCAGGCGGTGCATCTTGCGCAGGCGGCAGACGAGTTCGTCCGGGGTCAGCGTGACCACTGCGTAGCCCTGGGCGTCGCTGTCGATGTGCTTGAGCCACGGGTTGCCGTCGAGCCCGGCGAGTGTCTGGGCAAGGCCGAGCAGGCTGGTGTTGAAGGCCGGGTCGGCGGCCAGTCCGCTGAGCACGGCGTCGGTCGTCGCGTCGAGCTGGGCTTCCGGTACGCCCTTTTGCGCCAGCGCGCTGCGCACCGGGTGGCGCACCTGCTGCTGCAGGTCGGCTAGCGTCGGCGCCGGGCGACCGAGGGTGTAGTCGAGCAGGTTGACGTCGAAGCTGATGTCGCCGACACCGGGTACCGGCAGGTTGCTGATCGGGTAATAGACCAGCGTGGCGAGGTCGCTGGACAGCGCGGCGACGGCGCTCTTGAGGTAGGAGAAGAAGGAGTCGCTGGAGACGCCGGCGACGACGATCTCGTTCATCACCGGGTTGCCGCCGCCGGCGGCGCGGTAGTCGTCGCGCACTTCACCGGCGTAGAAGGCGTGGATGTCGCCGGTCAGGGCGACGACGTTGGCGATGTTGTTGCTGGCGATGAAGTTCATCAGGTCGCGCCGCTCGGCGTCGTAGCCGTCCCACATGTCGGCGTTGAGGACGAATTTCTGGAAGTAGGGGGCCAGCGCGGCCTTGTCGGCGGCCGGGATGTAGGCCGAATTGACGCCGTTGGCGACGATGTCCGGCATGATCACGCCGAAGGCGGTGGCGGCGCCGACCGTCGGTACCGCCTGCAGGGCGATCAGCGCGGCGATGGCGCGCGTGCCGTCGAGGCCGAGTTTGAGCAGCATGACTTCCGAGCCCCACAGTTTCCAGGTCGTGTTGGCGTTGCCCAGCGTCGTCTTCCACCAGTCGCGCTGCGTCGCGCCGAGCATCGAAACCAGCGCCAGCGGGTCGCCCAGGCCAGTGCCGGCGGCGATCTTGGCCGCTTCGACCTGATCGTAGAGGACCGCTTCGGGCACCATGTAGCGGCTGCCGATCGACCCCGTCGCGCTGCCGGTGGCCGGGTTGGGCGCCGCTTCCGGGATCAGGTGGTCGCTGCGGTAGAGGCGTTCGTCGGTCATCAGCAGATGGGCCAGGGTGCCGAAGCGGAAGTCGCGGTAGAGGCGGATCGTCGCAAAGCCGGCGACCGAGTCGTCGAAGCTGACGTCGGCCGGCATGTATTCGAACCAGGCCTGGTTGGCGACGCGGCGGCGGGCGGTGGCGTGGCTGTTGTCGCCGGCGCCGCTGGCCGGGTCGTAGCTGCCGTTGTCGTAGGTGATGGCGTCGCCCCAGCAGTCGTCGGAAAACTCGTGGTCGTCCCAGATGGCGATCATCGCGAAACGTTCATGGACCGCCTGCAGACGCGGGTCGGAGCGGTAGCGCTTGTACAGGTAGCGGTAGTCGTCGAGGCTGGTGGCGTAGCTCGAACCGTCGGCGTTGGCGGTGCCGTTGGGGAAGACCAGCGCGCCGTGGCGGCTTTCGACGCTGGCGCTCTGGAAGGCGGCGCCGACCGTCTCGTAGATGTAGTCGCCGAGGTGGATGAAGAAGTCGAGATCGCCGTCTTGCGCCATCAGGTCGTCGAAGCCGGCCCAGTGATTGACGCTCCAGTCCTGGCAGACGAGCAGGCCGAACTTGAGTTGGCCGATGGCGGCGTCTACGGCCGGCGCGGTGCGGAAGCGGCCGACGCGGGAGCGGCTGCCGTCGACGCGGAACTGGTAGTAGTAGGTGGTCGCCGGATTGAGACCGCCCAGCTTGTGGCGGATCGTGTGGTCGTAGCGTTGCTGGGCGGCGACGCCGACGCTGGCGATGTCCTTGCCCTGCAGCGCCTGGTTGCCGCCGAGCAGGGCGGCGTTGGCGGGGTCGCTCGAAATCAGCAACTGGGCGTCGATGTCGCCGCTGCCGGCGACTGCGATGTCGTCGGCGCTGTTCGGCAGGATGCGGGTCCACAGTACGATGCTGTCCGGGCGCGGATCGGCGGCGGCGATGCTTTGCGGAAACTTGTGGCGGTCGGCACTGCCGCCACCGCTGCTGCCGAGGCAGCCGGCCAGGCCGAAGCTGGCGATCGAAGCCGAGATGAAGCCGCTGGCGCGCAGGAAGTCGCGGCGGGTGACATTGACGCTCATGGGGTTCCCCTGACTGACGATGCGAAAAGGCGCAGTTTGCCGGGGCCAGGTTATCGCCCTGTGACAGTCCGGCGACGCGTCAGGAAATACCGTAGCGGCGCAGCCGGGCGGCGATCGCCGTGTGCGAGGTGCCGAGCCGGCGGGCCAGGCGGCGGCTGGACGGGTATTCCCGGTAGAGGCGTTGCAGCAGCTTGCGCTCGAAGTCGGCGACCGCCTGTTCGAGACTGGCGACGGCGCCGCTATCGTCGCCGTCTTCCGGCACTGGGTCGGCTTCGTGCGCCAGTTCGAGGTCGGCAACGTCGATCTGGCGCCCTTCGCAGATGGTGACGGCGCGGAAGATCACGTTCTGCAACTGGCGGACGTTGCCGATCCACGGATTGGCCTGCAGTGCGGCGGCCGCCGCCGGGCTCAGACGGAGCGCCGGGCGCGCCGCCTGGGCGCAGGCGCGGGCGAGGAAATCGCGGGCCAGCGGCAGGATGTCGCCGGGCCGCTCGCGCAGCGGCGGCACGTGCAGGTTGAGGACGTTGAGGCGGAACAGCAGGTCCTGACGGAAACGGCCGTCGCTGACCATGCCTTCCAGCGCGCGGTGGGTGGCGCTGATGATGCGCACGTCGATGCGGATTTCGCGCTCGCCGCCGACACGGCGGAAGCTGCCGTCGTTGAGGAAGCGCAGCAGCTTGGCCTGCAGGTAGGGCGACATTTCGCCGATCTCGTCGAGGAAGACGGTGCCGCCGTCGGCCAGTTCGAGCAGGCCGGGCTTGCCGCCGCGCAGCGCGCCGGTGAAGGCGCCGGCGGCGTAGCCGAAGAGTTCGGCCTCGGCCAGGTTTTCCGGCAGGGCGGCGCAGTTGAGCGCGAAGAAGGGCTGCTGGCGGCGGCCGCTGCCGGCGTGGCAGGCGTGCGCCAGCAGTTCCTTGCCGGTGCCGGTCTCGCCGGTGATCAGCAGCGGCGCATCGACCATCGCCATGCGCGCGGCGCGTTGCTTGAGCTGGGCGATCGCCGGCGAATCGCCAAGGATCGCCTCGAAGCCGCCGGCGTCGTAGTTCTGCAGCGCGCTCATGCGCTCGCCGAGGCGGCTCGGCGTGTGCAGCATCAGCACGGCGCCCGCCACCTGGCCGCCGCTTTCCTGCAAGGGTTTGCTTTCGAGCAGGTAGGGTTCGCCCCGGATCAATACCTCGCGCACCGGCAGGCGGTAGTTGCTGGCGAGCAGTTCGCCGGGCAGCTCGGGGTCGTCGATCAGCCCGGGCAGCGTGTTGCCGACCGGGCTTTCGCCGCCGCAGGCGGCGCGGGCGGCCTGGTTGGCGACGACGACGCGGCCGTCCTGGTCGACGGCGAGGATGGGGTCGGGCTGGGCGTCGAGCAGAGCGTCGAGGTAGAGCCGGCGTTGCGCGCCGGGCAGCATGGCGACCGGTTCGACCCGGTCGACGCCGGCGACGCCGAGCAACTGGGCGCGCAGTTCGGCGAGTTCGGCCGGGGCGACGGCCGGCGCCTCGATGTAGATGTGTGGCGGATCGACTTCGACCGCCGTCACGTTGAGGGCGCGGCCGGCCAGTTGGGCGAGGACTTCCTGGGCGATACCGACGCGGTCGGCGAAGTGGACGGCGATGCGCATGGTGTTGTGTCAAGAATTCGCTACGGTGTAGCGATATTAATACAGTTTATTGATCTGTCGAAAAATCATTGTTTAACAATGGCTTGACAGATTTTCTCCGGTTGATGGTGTTGCGAATTCATTACGACAGCCGGCTGGGAACTTTGCTGTGTTTTGCAAGTCATTGAATGCAAAGGAGTTGTTTTCCTGGTACGGGAATCGCTGAATGGATCGCATCAGGAATACGAAACCTTCGGCAAGGAGAGTCGGCATGCATGTTCTCGTTCTCGGCAGCGGCGTCATCGGCACCAGCGTCGCCTACTACCTGGCGCGCGCCGGGCATCGGGTCACCGTCGTCGACCGGCAGCCCGGTCCGGCGCTGGAAACCAGCTACGCCAACGCGGGCGAAGTGTCGCCCGGTTATTCGGCGCCCTGGGCGGGGCCCGGCGTACCGTTCAAGGCGATCAAGTGGCTGCTGATGAAACACGGGCCGCTGGTCATCAAGCCCGGCTTCGACCCCGCGCTGTGGCGCTGGATGCTGGCCATGCTCGGCAACTGCAACGCGGCGGCCTACCGGACCAACAAGCGGCGCATGGTGCGCCTGGCCGAATACAGCCGCGACTGCCTGCGCGAACTGCGTGCCGAAACCGGCATCGAGTACGACCAGCGCAGCCAGGGCACCTTGCAGTTGTTCCGCACTCAGAAGCAGCTCGACGGCATCGCCGGCGACATCGAGATCCTGCGCGAATTCGGCGTGCCCTTCGAACTGCTCGACCGCGCCGGCTACCTGCGCCACGAGCCGGCGCTGGCGGCGGTCAGCGACAAGTTCGTCGGCGGCCTGCGCTTGCCCGGCGACGAGACCGGCGACTGTTTCAAGTTCACGCAGAACCTGGCCGGGCTGGCCGCCGGACTGGGCGTCGACTTCCGCTTCGGCGTCGATATCGGCGGGCTGGAGCATGACGGGCGGCGGATTTCCGGCGTCCGCACGACGCGCGGGACGCTGACGGCGGACCATTACGTGCTGGCCCTGGGCAGTTATTCGACCGCCCTGCTGCGGCCGCTCGGCATCGACATCCCGGTCTATCCGGTCAAGGGCTTCTCGCTCACCGTGCCGATCGTCGATCCGGCGGCAGCGCCGGAGTCGACGGTCATGGACGAAACCCACAAGGTGGCGGTGACCCGGCTCGGCGACCGCATCCGTGTCGGCGGCACGGCGCAGCTTTCCGGCTTCGATCTCAGCCTGGCCGAAGGGCGGCGGCGGACGCTGGAATTCGTCGTCGGCGACCTCTTCCCTGGCGGCGGCGACCTCGCCCGGGCCGAGTTCTGGACCGGCCTGCGGCCGATGACGCCGGACGGCACGCCGATCGTCGGCCGCACCCGTTACGACAACCTGCTGCTGAGCACCGGCCACGGCACGCTGGGATGGACGATGGCGGCCGGCACCGGGCGCGTCGTCGCCGATCTGGTCTGTGGCCGGCAGCCGGAAATCGCCGTCGACGACCTCGGCGTCGCGCGTTACGCCGGTGCTCAGCTACGTCGTCCGGCACCGCGCCCGGTTTCTGCGGCGCCGGCCTGAAACGTTACAAATCGGCCGCCAATTCGCTGCAACTTCTGCGTCGGCAACCGGTCAGTCCTCTGGTAGTGCAACCCACCATTACGAGGAGACGAAGATGCCGAACAGAGCTGTCATCAAGATTGTCCAGAATCGCGAATTCCTGGTCTGCCAGCCGGCCGACGACGTGCGGACCGTCGCCGCGCACATGAAACGGCACGGCCAGGCGGCGGTCCTGGTGGTGTCGCCGGAGGGCCTGCTGCTCGGCATCTGCACCGAGCGCGACCTGGCCTACAAGGTGCTGGCCGAGGGGCTGGACGGGACGACCCCGGTGTCGGCGGTGATGACGCCGGAGCCGCGCACCGTGCCGCCGGAGATGATCTTCGGCCATGTCCTGCACTTGATGTACGAAGGCGGTTTCCGCCACATGCCGGTGGTCGATCCGGGCGGCCGGCCGCTCGGCCTGGTTTCGGCGCGTGACGCGCTGGGCTTGGAAATGATCAGTTTCGCCGGCGAGATGGCGCAGCGCGAGGCGCTGGCGGAAGTTCTCTAGGCTGCTGCAGGCGCCGCCGCCTGCAGCAGTTCGCCGATGAATGCCGAGGCGGGCAGGGACAGCACCTTGCCCTTCAGATGCACGATCGACCACGGCTGCTGGATCGGAAAGCCGGCGACGTCGAGCAGGCAGAGACCGTTGTCGGCCGGATCGGCGGCCAGCGCGTGGCGCGACAGGATGGACAGGCCGACGCCGCTGGCGACGAGGTCGCGGATCGCCTCGTTGCTGGCGACCGTCAGCCTGACCTTGAGCGTCTGGCCGCTGGCCTGCAGGTGGCGATCCACCGCCGCCCGCGAACCGGAGCCGGCTTCGCGCAGCAGGAAGGGCTCGTCGGCCAGCGCGGCGGCGTCGATCCGCCGGCCGGCCAGGCAATGGCCAAGCGGGGCGACGACGTGCAGCGGGTTGTCGAGGAAGGGGCGGACGACGACATCGATGTCCTGCGGCGGGTAGGACATGATGTAGAGGTCGTCCTCGTTTTTGCGCATGCGGTCGACGACGCCGGCCCGGTTGGTGATCTCGAGCCGGACGTCGATTTCCGGGTAGCGGCGGCAGAAGGCGCCGAGCATGCGCGGCAGGAAGTACTGCGCGGTATTGACCAGGGCAACGCGCAGGCGCCCGCTATGCAGGCCTTTCAACGCGCCGATCGCAGCGTCGAGGCGGTTCCATTCGTGGTCGAGGACGCGCACCGTCGCCAGCAGTTCCTCGCCGGCGGCGGTCAGCCGGATGTCGCGGCCGATCTGCTCGAACAGCGGCAGACCCAGCGTATCGGCCAGTTGGCGAATCTGGATCGAGACTGCCGGCTGGGTCAGGTGCAGGGTCTCGGCGGCGCGCGAGAAACTGCCCAGACGGGCTACCGTGGCAAAGGTTTCGAGCTGGCGCGGGGTGATGTGGCGCTTCAATATATAAGTTTCAACAAATGATCGGCGTGCCAAGTTTAATTGGATTTAATCGATGGCAGAAGGGATAGTCACGCCGTCGCGGCCTTGCCGCCTGCCGGATTGCCTTCATGCCCTTCGAACCCGTCATCCTTTTCTTCCTGCTCGGCGCGCTGGCCGGGCTGATCCGTTCCGACCTGCGTATCCCCGCCGTCCTCTACGAATCGCTGAGCATCTTCCTGCTGCTGGCGATCGGTCTCAAGGGCGGCGTCGAACTGGCGCGCTACCCGGTCGGCGAACTGCTGCTTGCCGCCGGCGTTGTGGTTGCTGCCGGCGCGCTGATCCCGCTCATTGCCTTTCCGGTGCTGGCCCGCCTGGGCAAACTGCCGCGCGCCGACGCGGCGTCGATCGCCGCCCACTACGGTTCGGTCAGCGTCGTCACCTTTGCCGTCGCCTCGACCTTCCTGCTCGGCCGCGGCGAGAGCGCCGAGGGCTACATGACCGTGTTCCTCGTCCTGCTCGAATTCCCGGCGCTGATGATCGGCATCTGGCTGGCGCGGCGTGGCGAGGGTTCGGCTGACTGGGGCAAGGTGCTGCACGAGGTCTTCGCCGGCAAGAGCATCGTCCTCCTGCTCGGCGGCCTGGCGATCGGCTGGGTTGCCGGCAGCGACGGACTGAAGCCGCTCGACAAGCTGTTCTTCGACCTGTTCAAGGGGATGCTGGCGATCTTCCTGCTTGAAATGGGCCTGGTTGCCGCCAGCCGCATCGGCGACCTGCGCCGGGCTGGCTGGTTCCTTGCAGGATTCGCCGTCGCCATGCCGCTGGTGGGTGCCGGGCTCGGCATCGTCACCGGCCTCTTGCTCGGCCTGTCGGTCGGCGGCACGACGCTGCTCGCGACGCTCTACGCCAGCGCTTCCTACATCGCGGCGCCGGCAGCGATGCGCATCGCCGTGCCGGAAGCCAATCCCGGCCTGTCGATCGGCGCCGCGCTCGGCATTACCTTCCCGTTCAATCTGCTGCTCGGCATTCCGGCCTATCATTGGGCGGCCGTCACCCTGCATGGAGTCTTCGCATGAATCGCCCGCTGCAAACCCGCAAGCTGCTGACCATCGTCTGCGAGGCGGCGCTGGAAAAACGCCTGGAAAAGGAATTGCCGGGTTTCGGCGCGCACGGCTACACGATTTCCGATGCTCGCGGCAACGGCGCTCACGGTCGCCGCGACGCGGCCTGGCCGGCGAGCGCCAACATCCGGGTCGAGGTGCTGTGCGATGAGGCGGTCGCCGAAGCCGTCGTCCGTCATCTGGAAGCGCAGTATTTCAGCAGCTACCAGTTGGTCGTCTTCCTGTCCGACGTCCAGGTGCTGCGGGCGGAGAAGTTCTAGGGCGTGTTCATAGTAAGCAGCGGGCGGCTGGTTACTGCAAATACGCCCTAGCCGAGCAGCTTGCGCTGGTCGAGGAAGGTCTCGAGGATTTCCAGGCGGGCCAGCGGGTCGTCGAGTTCGAGCAGCTTCTGCTTGGCCAGGTTCTGGATCGGCAGCACTTCGGTCAGCCGGTAGCCGACCCAGCCGGCATCGTCGTAGCGGTGCGGTTCCGGCATGCGCGCCGGGCCGAGGTCGCCGACCACGCGCTGGAGCAGTGGCAGCAGGCGTTCGCGGTTCTGCGGCAGCGGCACTTCCGGTTCGGCGAGCAGTTCGACGGTGGCGCGCAACAGCCGGTCGGCGCCGACCTCGTGGTCGAGGATGCGGAAGCGGCGCCCGCCGATGGCGTCGAGCATCAGGATGCCGAGCTGCTCCATTTCCCAGTTGGCGATGCTGGCCAGCGTGCCGACGGTGTGCGGTACCGCGGCTTGGCCGACTTCGGCGCCGGCGTCGATCAGGCAGATGCCGAAGGGCGTGTTGTCCTTGAGGCAGGCGGCCGCCATGTCCAAGTAGCGTTGCTCGAAGACCTTCAAGGGCTGCACGCCGCCGGGAAAGAGCACGGTGTTGAGCGGAAACAGCGGAATTTCCAGCGTCTCGACGCCGCCGCCGCCGGGGGCGCGGATGAAGTCGAACCAGCCCATCAGCGGTCCTCGCCCCAGCGCTGCATCAGCGTGTGTGGAACGGAGATCTGATCGAGCACACGGGCGACGACGAAATCGACGATGTCCTGCACGCTCTGCGGATGGTGATAGAAGCCCGGGCTGGGCGGCAGGATGACGGCACCGGCGCGCGAGAGGCGCAGCATGTTTTCCAGGTGGATCGCCGAGAACGGCGTTTCACGGGGAACCAGCACCAGCTTGCGGCCTTCCTTGAGAACGACGTCAGCGGCGCGTTCGATCAGTTTGTCGGAAAGCCCCTGGGCGATCGCCGCCAGGGTGCCCATCGAACAGGGGCAGACGACCATCGCGTCGGGCGGGTTGGAGCCGGAGGCGACCGGGGCGAACCATTCCTCGCGGCCGAAAACCTGCAGCTTCTCGCCATCGACCGCCGGCAAGCGGGCGAGCAGCGCGGCCTTGGCGTCGGCCGGGCGCGACGGCAGGTCGAAGTCCAGCTCCTGGCGGGCGACAATCTGTGCCGCCTGTGAATACAGCAACTGGACGCGACAGCCGGCGCCGAGCAGGCATTCGAGCAGGCGCAGGCCGTAGGGCAGGCCGGAGGCGCCGGTCAGGGCGAGGCAGACAGTGGCACTCATGGAGTGGATTCCGGGGCGGGAGAGTCAGCCAGCAGTTTAGCCGCGATCAGGCCGTTGATGGTGCCGAAGAACAATGCGGCGGCGGCGAAAACCGGCAGCAGCAGGAAGACGCCGTCGTGCGGGATCAGCCAGGCGCGGGCGAGCAGCAACTGGCCGCCGATGTGCGCCAGCGCGGCGAGGATGGACAGGCTGACCGGTCCGAACCAGCGCGCTGGCAGATGGCGGGCGAGGCCAAGCGTGAGCAGGCTGAGCGTCGTGCCGGCGGCCGACAGGAAGAAGCCGGGGGCGAGGAAGTAGCCGAGCAGCAGGCTGCCGGCGAGGACGCGCAGGACGCTGACCCAGACCGCGGTACCCCAGCCGTAGCGGAGCAGGACGATCAGCGTGACGATGTTGGCGAGCCCCGGCTTGATTCCCGGCAACGGTGTCGGGATCGCCGCGTCAACGAGCGACAGGCCGACCGCTGCGGTGGCCAGCCAGGCGACCCGGCGGTCCTCCGGGGTGACCGCGAGTTCAATAACTGAGCGAGTCATAGACCTTGGTCCGGCCGGTGATCTGCAGGCTGACGCGGTTGGGGGCGCAGATGGCGATTTCGCCGGGACGCATCAGCCAGCCCTGCTTGACGCAATACTGGCGCGGTCCGGGATCGGCGACGACCCGGGCGCGGCCCGGCTCGATGACAATCCGGGTGACGCCGAGCGGGCCGGGGACGAGGATTTCGCGCCGTGTCCGCAGATCGACTTCGGCGAATACTTTTCCTTCCTGGCGGACGATGGCGCGGTCGGCGAGGCCGCCTTGCCAGAATTGCGGGATGCTGAAACCGACCAGCGCCGCGACAAGCAGGAAAACCAGCCAGTCGCCGGGGCGGATCAGCGCCAGCCAGCGCATCAACCGGCCAGCGTGCGATGCCGGACCAGCACGCGGGCCTGGCCGGCGAAGCGGCGGGCCAGCGTTTCCGCCAGATAGACGGAGCGGTGCTGGCCACCGGTGCAGCCGATGGCTACCGTCAGGTAATTGCGGTTGTCGCGGATGTAGCTGGGCAACCAGTCGGAGACGAAACGGCCGATGTCTTCGCGCATGCGGACGACGTCGGGGTCGCATTCGAGGAATTCGGCGACCGGTCGGTCGCGCCCGGTGAGCGGGCGCAAGGCCGGGTCGTAATGCGGATTGGGCAGGCAACGGACGTCGAAGACGAGGTCGGCGTCGAGCGGCAGGCCGTGCTTGAAGCCGAAGGACTCGAACATCAGCGTCAGGCCCTGGCCGGGCTGGCTTTCTATGAACTGGCGCACCCATTCCCGCAGGGCGCTGGCCTTCAGGCCGCTGGTGTCGATGCGGTGGCCGAGACCGGCGATCGGCGCCAGCAGTTCGCTCTCCAGGCGGATCGATTCGGCCAGCGAGCGTTCGTCGTCGGCCAGCGGATGGCGGCGTCGCGATTCGGAATAGCGCTTGAGCAGCGTTTCCTCGTTGGCGTGCAGGAACAGGAAGGTGACCTGGACACCATCCTCGCTCAGTCGCTTGAGTTTGCCGGGCAGCAGTTCAATGCCGCCGCCGGAGCGGGCATCGATGGCAACCGCCACCTTGCTGACCTGTTCTTCCTGCAGCATGCCGACCAGCACGGTCAGAATGACAACAGGCAAGTTGTCGACGCAGTAATAGCCCGAGTCTTCAAGCAGGTTGAGGGCGACGGACTTGCCGGAGCCGGAAAGTCCGCTGATCAGTATGAGTTCCATGGTCGGCAGGATAAAGGAAGGCGCCGCCGCGCCGCAACCTTTAACAGTTGTCCTTAGGCGATTGGCATGTTGCCGTGCGGCCGCGGCCCTCGACCCTGAAAGGCAGGGCGTTTTTCCGGGAGTGTTTAAAGGATAATACCGGGAGAAGAAAACCCGTGGAGAGACACCATGACCCCGACCCTTCCCCTGCCCGAGTTGCCTTTCCTGGCTGAACTGACAGCGCTGCGCCGCGACATCCATGCCCACCCCGAACTGGCTTTCGATGAGCGCCGGACGGCCGATATCGTCGCTGCCGAACTGGCCCGCTACGGTCTCGAAGTGCATCGTGGCCTAGCCAAAACCGGCGTCGTCGGCGTCCTCAAGGCCGGCAATTCGCCGCGCATGATCGGCCTGCGTGCCGACATGGACGCGCTGCCGCTCGCCGAGCTGAACGAATTCCCGCATCACTCGAAGCACCCCGGCAAGATGCACGCCTGCGGCCACGACGGCCATACCGCGATGCTGCTGGGCGCTGCCCGTTACCTGGCGGAGAACCCGGATTTCGACGGCACCGTCGTTTTCATCTTCCAGCCGGCCGAGGAATCCGAGGGCGGCGCGGCGGTGATGATCGAGGACGGCCTGTTCGAGAAATTCCCGGTCGAAGCGGTGTTCGGCCTGCACAACTGGCCAGGCATCCCGGTCGGCGAGATGATGGCGATGCCGGGGCCGGTGATGGCCGGCACCTGCGGCTTCGAGATCCACGTGCGCGGCCACGGCTGCCACGCGGCGATGCCGCACCAAGGGATCGACGCCATCGTCACCGGCGCGCAACTGGTGCAGGCCTTGCAGACCGTGGTCAGCCGCACCCTGCATCCCTGCGATGCGGCGGTGGTCAGCGTCACCCAGTTTCACGCCGGCGAGGCCTGGAACATCATCCCGGAAGAGGTGGTGATGCGCGGTACCATCCGCAGCTTCAAGCCGGAAGTCCAGGAGAGCATCGAGCGCGCCATCGAGCGGCTGTGCAGCGGCATCGCCGCCGCCAACGGGGCGCAGATATCGGTGCGCTTCGAGCATCGCTACCCACCGACGGTCAACAGCCCGGTCGAGGCAAAATTCTGCCAGCAGGTCGCCGCCGAGGTGTTCGGCGCCGAGCGGGTGCTGACCGACATCCTGCCCTCGATGGGCGCCGAGGATTTTGCCTACATGCTGCGCGAGAAGCCCGGCTGCTACGTCTGGCTGGGCAACGGTCCTGGCACCGGTGGCTGTACCCTGCACAACCCGCACTACGATTTCAACGACCAGTTGCTGACGCTGGGCGTCGCTTACTGGGCGCAGCTAGTGCGCCGCGCCCTGCCCAGAGCGGCCTGAGGCTTACAGCCGGAACTGGGCGATGGCCTGATTGAGTTCGCCGGAAACGGCGTTCAGGCGGTCGGCGCTACTCACTACCTGACGTAGTGCCTGATCGTTCTGGGCGATCAGGTTGCGCACCTGCTCGACCAGTGCTTCGATCTGCCGTTCGCTGGCGTTTTCGGCGCTGATTGCCCGGGCAATCCGGCCGACCACCGTCGACACTTCCTGGGCGCTGGCCTTCATGCGGTCGAAGGCTTCGCGCGACTGTTTGGATAATTCGACACTTTCCCCGACCTGCAGCAGGCCGGCTTCCATGCCCTCGACGGCACGTTGGGTACCGGACTGGATGCTGGCGACCATGGTCGAGATTTCGGATGTCGATTGTGTCGTCCTTTCGGCCAACTTGCGCACTTCGTCGGCAACCACGGCGAAGCCGCGGCCCTGTTCGCCGGCACGGGCGGCCTCGATGGCGGCGTTGAGGGCGAGCAGGTTGGTCTGACCAGCGATGTCGGAAATGACGCCGAGAATCGAGCTGATTTTTGCCGACTGGGCACCCAGTTCCCGGATGTGGGTCGCCGTCGTTTGCACCGAACCCGCCATTTCGGCAGTCTCCGCCGCCGCCTTGCTGGCCAGTGCGGCGCCGCTGTCGGAGGTGGCGCCGGAGTCGCCGACGATGCGTTCGGCTTCGCTGACCGCCCGCATGATGTCGTTGAGGCCGCTGGTCGCGACATGGACGTTGCTGACCATTTCCTGGGCGTAGTTCAACTGTTGCTGGCTGCCGGCGGCGACCTGGCGCGTTGCGTCGTCGACCAGACGGGCGCCTTGCTCGACTTCCCGGGCGTGGCTGGCCAGCGAGCCGACCAGTTGCCGTAGCTGATCCTGCATGCGGGCCAGCGCACCGAGCAGGCTGGCGCCGTTGCTGCCGTCGAGGGCGATCGTCCGGCTCAGGTCGCCGGTGGCAACGGCGCTGGCAACCTCACGGGCGTAGGCCGGTTCGCCGCCCAGTTCGCGGCGGACGTAGGCGAGCGTGGTCCACACGCTGCCGATGCCGATCAGGATGGCAATCGCCGTCAGCACCAGGGTCAGCATTTCCTGATTGTGCGCGGCATCTTCCACACGCTGGCGTTCTTCCAGCGTTTTCTGTTTCAGGATGTCGAGATCGTCGAGCAGCACCTGCTTCAACTTCCGCCAGGCCGGCGTTTCCTTGGCATTGATCAGCGCCTTGGCCTCATCGAAACGGCCTTCCTTGAGTGCTGCCAGCACTTCCTTCTGGGCGCTGGCCTGGGCTTCGGCCAGCTTTTCCAGTCCGCCGATCGTTTCGGTGAAACCTTCCACCTTCGCGGCATTGACAACGGCCGACTGGCGCGCCTTGGCGAAATCCTCGCGCGCCTTGTCGAGGTTCTGGTAGGCCTTGGGGTTTTCCGGATCGAGGGTGATATTGCGTAGCGCCTGCCCCATCTGCAAGCCCTGGGCGTACATCTCGCGGTAATCCTGGCGCAACGCACTGGGACCATCGAGGAAGCGGCCAAAACTGGCCGAGGTTCCCAGCATGCCCTGATACGCCACGGCAACGGCGCTGACGAAAGCGGCCATGATCAGCGCCATGCCCAACAACAATCGATTGCGAAAGCTCATCACTGTCCTCTTATATTTGATCACTATTACCATTGTAAGAGGCTGAGCCGGGTTTGGGTCAGCGAAGGATGAGCATATCTCCCCGGTGAACGAGTACACCAGCGCCGCTCAGGTCGGCGAGCAGGCGGGCGGTCAGTTCGTCTTCCGCCAGCGCCAGATAGCGCTGGTTGATATCGACCGCGAACGGCAGGCTGGCCAGGAAATCGGCAAAACCCGCTGCCGGCAGTTGCTGCCTCTCCATCAGTGCGAAGGCGACGATCACCTTGAGGGCGTGCCAGGCGAGCCGCTCGATGTCGGCGCAAAAGCCATCGAGCCGGCGGAAGGCGGTGGCGAGCGCCCGGTCCACGTCGGTAAACGGGGCGCCGTGGCCGGGGATGACGATGTCGATCGGCAGGCGGCCGAGCATTTCCAGCGTCGCCCGGGTGGCCGTCAGGCCGTCGGCGGTGCCGAGCAGTTCCGGGAAGACGACGCCGAAGCCGTTTTCCCACAGCGCATCGCCGGAAATCAGCAGGCGTTTTTCCGGGTTGTAGAAGGCGAGCGCTTCCATGTCGTGCCCCGGTACCGCCAGCGCCTGCCAGTTCAGTCCGGCGAATTCGATCTCGCTGCCCGCCTCGATCAGCGCGTCGTGGCGGAAGGGGGCAGCCTGCTGGCCGAGCGGCGAGAGCAGCAGGGCATCCTCGTCCCATTCGGCGATGCTTGCCTGGAGGCCGGCGGGCACCGCGATCGAACAGCCGAAAGCGGCCTGCACCGCAGCATTGCCGCCAATATGGTCGGAGTGCGAATGGGTGTTCAACAGGCGTTCGAGGTGGCAACCGGCGAGCGCATGGCGGAGCAGGGCGACCGTCTGCTCGGCGTGCGTGACGTAACCGCTGTCGATCAGCGTCGCCCGCTCGCCGTCGAAAGCGAGGATATTGTTGGCCGACAGCCAGCCGCGCTCGATGACCAGGAGGCTGTCTGGCAGCTTCGCCGTCATGCCGGGCGCGGAGTCTCGTCTGCGGTCGGCGCTGGCGTCTGGGGTGGGACGGCGGTTTCCGGCACCTCTGCCGGCGGCCGCCCGCAGCCGAGGCAGTAGCCGCTGTCGGGGTCGGTGGTGCAGATGCCGACGCAGGGGTAGAGGTCTTCGCTGGGCTCGCTCATGCTCATTCAGTGGGGCGGGGAGATGCCGCTTGCCGGTCGCGCAGCGCGGCGAGCACGGCCAGGCGTGCCGGCGCATCGAGGCGCGACCAGTTGGCAATTTCGTCGAGGCTGCGCCGGCACCCGACGCAGAAACCGCTGGCCGGGTCGATGCGACAGGCGTTGGTGCAGGGCGAGGCGGGCAGGGCTGGCATCAGAGGAGGACGTAACGTTTCTGGCGGTCGATGGATTTGGCGACGGCGGCCTGCGCTTCCTCGCGCGTGATGCGGACCAGCGTCGCCAGATGCTGACGCCGGTCGCGGCTGGAAAGTTCCGGGAATTCGATGGTTTGTGCGTCGTCGCCGGGTTCGGACGGCTCGTGCACGATGCCCATGCGATCGATGCGGATGCTGACCGGCGTCAGCGCCAGCGCGCTTTCCGGATGGCGCAGGAATTCCGCCAGCACCTCGACCAGATGCTCGGGCATCAGGGCCTCGCTGTTTTCGCGCAGGCGCAGGTCGAGTTCGACCAGGTGGCGGGTGTGGCGCTCATCTTCATCGGCATGGTGTTGTTGCTGCAACGCGAGCAACTGGGCGTGTTCGACCGAGAGATCGGCGCGCAGCCCCTGGCGTTCGCGGCGCAACTGGTCGACGTGGGCGTTGAAACTGCGCAGCAGGCTCTCGAGTGCGCGCGCCTGCAGCCGCTGGCGCGTCGTCTCCAGGCTGCAACTGGGTTCGATCAGCGTCTGGTCGGAAAAATAGACGACTTCCTGCGGCACGTCGCTGCGGATCACGTTGCCCTGCTGCGCCATGCCGAACTGTCGCTTCTGCAGCCGGCGCGCCGCCAGCATTGCGCAGAAGCAGTCGCTGGCCCAGCACTCGGGGCGTTGCAGGAAATCGCGCACCGCCTGGCTGCGGCCGAGCATTTCGTCGATGTCGGTCGGCGTCGCGAACAGCGCATGCACCAGCATGTCCTGGGCGAAGCTGCGCCGGTTGATCTCGATCGGTCCGGGCAGCGCGCTGACCAGGCTCTGGCAATAGCCCAGCGCATGTTCGACGGCCGCCAGCAGGTGCTTGTCGAGGCGTGGCGCGGCGCGGACCAGCGGATCGACCATGCCGATCACGCGATCAAGCGCCGCCGTCACCTCGGGGTCGGGCTGTGGTGCGGGCTTCAGCAGATCGGCAAGGGCGGAAAGGAAAGTCAATCGGACTTGGCGCAGAGCGCCCGGCCGGCCCTGGCGCCGTTCGGGCGGTTGATGGTGGCGGCGATCCATTCGCCGACTGCCGCCAGTTTAGCCAGATTGATGCCGGTGTGTATGCCCAATCCGTCGAGCAGATAGACCACGTCCTCGGTGGCCACGTTGCCGGAGGCGCCTTTCGCGTAGGGACAGCCGCCCAGCCCGGCGACCGAGGCGTCGAAGACCGCCATGCCGGCCTGCAGTGAAGCGTAGATGTTGGCGATCGCCATGCCGTAGGTATCGTGATAATGGCCGGCTAGCCTGTCGATCGGCACGACGCGGGCGCAGGCTTCGATCATCCGCACGATCGAAGCCGGATTGCCGACGCCGATGGTGTCGCCGAGCGACACCTCGTAGCAGCCCATGTCGTAAAGGACTTTCGCCACCTCGGCGGTTTTCTCCGGCGCCACCGCCCCTTCATAAGGGCAACCGACGACGCAGGAAACATAGCCACGCACCGGGATTTCCAGCGCCGAAGCGGCGGCAACCACTGGCTCGAAGCGTTTCAGGCTTTCGGCGATTGAGCAGTTGATGTTCTTGCGCGAAAAAGCCTCGGACGCGGCGGCGAAGATCGCCACCTCGTCGGCCTGCGCCGTGACGGCACCGTCGAAGCCCTGCAGGTTGGGCGTCAGCGCGGTGTAGACGACGCCTGGCCGACGCCTGATGCCGGCCAGCACGGCGGCGTTGTCGCCCATCTGCGGCACCCACTTCGGCGAGACGAAGGAAGTCGCTTCGATCACCGACAACCCGGCCTCGGCCAGGCGTTCGATCAATTCGATCTTGGTTTCGGTCGGGATGACTTGTTTTTCGTTCTGCAATCCGTCGCGCGGGCCGACTTCGACGATTTTGACGCGAGCAGGGAGAGTCATGGATAGATTTCTTCAGTTAGGTAATTCAAACCCTTGAAGCGCAAAGGTACAGGGGATGCGATCCAAGAGGTGCCGTTGTTGTTTTGCTTAACGTGAAAACAATAAATTCCGTCAGTGTCGTGCGAATTAACGACAAACGGCGGCAGCCAAAATAGCTGGATTCTTCCATCTCCTTCCCAGCCATGTCCCCGAAATAACGACCTAATTGAGTCGAGATAGTTTTGCGCATCAGGAAAACTGGAAAAAGCTTCGCTGCAAAGTTTCATAAAAGCTAGATCGTCCAAATGGTGGAATGAATAGACGTGATAGCGCTGAAAGCTTGATGGTGGAACTGCAAATTGCCCGCCAAATTGCATCAATCTGTCGTCCATCTGAATCTCCTGTGAAATTGGGTAAGGCGAAACAGAGGTTTCAGTGTAGGGAAGGATGCAATTTGGACAAAATGCGAAGTTATTTATTCCGTTCGGCTATTTTTCTGAGATTAGTCTCCTTCAAACTCCACAAGCGCCGCGCCGTCGCTTACCTGTTCGCCGGCCGCGTAGCAGAAGGCCTTGAGGGTGCCGGCGGCGGGGGCGGTGATGGTGTGCTCCATCTTCATCGCTTCGAGGATCAAGAGCGGCGTGCCTTTTTCCACCTTCTGGCCGGGTTGGGCGAGCAGGGCGACGACCTTGCCGGGCATCGGCGCGGTCAGGCCGCCGCCGTGGCTGTCGCCGGCATCGACGCGGTGCAACGGGTCGTCGCGCAGGAGTGAGTACGTGCTTCCCTGCAGAAAGACCGTGCGCTTGTCGTCGACCGCGACCACCGAGGCGATCAGTCGGCGGTCGTCGAGTTCGACGGCGAAGCGGTCGCCTTCCAGCTTCTTGCCGCTGGCAACGGTAGACTCGCCGCAAAGGGCAATTTCCCAGCGCTCGCCGCGATAGCGGACCTGTACGTCGACCAGCGTCTCGCCGTCCATGAAGCTGATCGTGCGCGCGGCCGACAGGTTCATGCGCCAGCCGTCGCGTGCGTGCCAGGGCGAGAACGGGTCGCCGCCGGTCTGCGCGGCCTGCTTTGCCGCGTGCTGTTCCCAGAGCAGTTCGCCGACCGTGGCGACCAGCAGCGCGTCGCGCGGCACCGGCTGGGCGGCGGGGAAGAGGAAATCCTTCTGCCGCTCGATCAGGCCGGTGTCGAGGTCGGCCTTGGCGAAGGCCGGGCAGGCGACCAGGCGGGAGAGGAAATCGATGTTGGTGGTCAGGCCGGCGACGCGGTAGTCGGCCAAGGCCTTCCGCATGCGCGCCAGGGCGCCGTCACGGGTTTCGTCCCAGACGATCAGCTTGGCGATCATCGGGTCGTAGAAGGGCGTGATCTCGTCGCCCTCCTCGACGCCGGTATCGACCCGCACGTTGATCGACTCGGCCGGCGGCACCAGGCGCACCAGCTTGCCGGTGGCGGGCAGGAAGCCCTTGCTGGCGTCCTCGGCGTAGATGCGCGCCTCCAGCGCGTGGCCGCGGATTTCCAGTTGTTCCTGCTTCAGCGGCAACGGCTGGCCGGCGGCGACGCGCAACTGCCATTCGACCAGGTCCTGGCCGGTGATCATCTCGGTAACCGGGTGCTCGACCTGCAGGCGGGTGTTCATCTCCATGAAGAAGAAGCTGCCGTCCTGGTTGGCGATGAACTCGACGGTGCCGGCGCCAACGTAGCCGACGGCCTTGGCGGCGGCCACCGCCGCTTCGCCCATCTCGCGGCGGCGGGCTTCGCGCATGCCCGGCGCCGGGGCTTCTTCGAGCACCTTCTGGTGACGGCGCTGCACCGAGCAGTCGCGCTCGAACAGATAGACGCAGTTGCCCAGCGTGTCGGCGAAGACCTGGATTTCGACGTGGCGCGGCTTGGTGATGTATTTCTCGATCAGCACATGGTCGTCGCCGAAGCTGGACAGCGCCTCGCGCTTGCAGGAAGCCAGCGCGTCCGGGAAATCCTCGGATTTCTCGACCAGGCGCATGCCTTTGCCACCGCCGCCAGCCGCAGCCTTGATCAGCACCGGGTAGCCGATCTTCTCAGCCTCGGTGTGGAGCAGCGTCGGGCGCTGGTCGTCGCCGTGGTAACCGGGTGTCAGCGGCACCTTGGCTGTGCCCATCAGCTTCTTGGCTTCCGACTTCGAGCCCATGGCGCGGATCGCCGCGGCCGGCGGGCCGATGAAAACCAGGCCGGCCTGGGCCAGGGCTTCGGCGAACTCCTCGTTTTCAGAGAGAAAACCGTAGCCCGGATGCACCGCCTGGGCGCCGGTGCGCTGGCAGGCCTCGATGATCTTGTCGGCGACCAGATAGGACTCGCGCGCCGCCGCCGGCCCGAGCAGCACGGCCTCGTCGGCCAGGCGCACATGGCGGGCATTGGCGTCGGCCTCGGAATAGACGGCAACGGTACGGATGCCCATGCGGCGGGCGGTCTTGATGACGCGGCAGGCGATTTCTCCGCGATTGGCGATGAGTATCTTGTTAAACATGCGTGGTCTCCCGCGGAGAAATCGCCTGAGCGTGCTGCGCACGCTGGCAGTTTGACTTCGTCGCTGCGCCGCTGCGCGGCTGGTCACCGCGGTTGGCGATCAAAATCTTGGTGAACATCGCTTATTCCCCCATCCAGTTGGGCTGACGTTTATCCAAAAAGGCGGAAATACCCTCGCGCGCCTCCGCCGTCGCCCGCAGATGGGCGATGCGGTGAGCGGTTTCCTCGACCAGCGTGTGGTTGACCGGCTGGTGATCGACGGCGCGGATCAGATCCTTGGCCGCTGCCTGTGCGTTGGGGCCGCCGGCGAGCAGGGCAGCGACGATCTCGGCGACCTTGTCGTCGAGTGCTTCCGGCTCGGCGACTTCATGCACCAGCCCGATCTCGCGGGCGCGGGCGGCGGCTATGCGCTCGGCAGTCTGGAAATAGCGCGTCGCCTGGCGGGCGCCGATGGCGCGCAGCACGTAGGGCGAAATCGCCGAGGGAATGATGCCGAACTTGACCTCGGAGGTGGCGAACACGGCCTTGGTCGAGGCCACGGCGATGTCGCAGGCCGACGCCAGCCCCATGCCGCCACCGAGCGCGGCGCCTTGCACGCGGGCGATGGTCGGCTTCTTCATCTCGGCCAGCGTGCGCAGCATGCCGGCCAGGGCGCGGGCATCGTTGAGGTTGTCGTCGATGCCGTTGTTGGCGGCGCGGCGCATCCAGTTGAGGTCGGCGCCGGCCGAGAAGCTTTTTCCTCTCCCTGCCAGAACGACGACGCGGATGTCGGCGTCCTGGTCGAGGGCGATGCAGGCAGCGGTCAGTTCGGCGATCAGGGTTTCGTCGAAGGCGTTATGCAGGTCGGGCCGGTTCATCCAGATCGTGGCGACCGGGCCGGCGAGTTCGATTTCCAGGGCTTGGAAGGGCATTTGGGTTTGTCTCCTGCTTATTTGTCTGTTTTTTTTACGGGTGTGTATTTGGTTTGATGCGGGTGGCTTCTGTATTTTTAGCGCCGTGTTCCGTGCCTGACGCGCGGGCGTACTTTTTCTTGTGTGGCCAAGAAAAAGTAGGGCGGTTTCAAAGACCGAGTGCAACATTTGGAATCATCCCTGCTTTGTCCATGAAGATGTTATCGAAGAA
>OFJB01000051.1_pt1 | contig 82392 bp, 80 predicted proteins | sample 1775081 | NCBI WGS metagenome assembly OFJB01 (sample SAMN08195771, study PRJEB24354) | sludge metagenome | isolation source: initial sludge from phenol fed wastewater aerobic bioreactor | place: India: Nagpur | collected 2016-06-05 | reverse complement strand
CGCTGCCCGTCGAACCGACGCCTCCCGCCCCCGTCCTCCCGCCATCCCCCCTACCGCCCAGGCCGCAATGCAGATCTCGATCAAAGAACATCACCGGCAGTACCGGCACCCCTATTACCTGTACGCGCCGGACTTCACCGAACTTTCCTGCGGCATCCGGGTGATGCACTACCTGTGTCACATCCTGAACCTGCACGGTTACGAAGCCTATGTCGTCACGCCGAAGACTTCGCCCGAACTGTGGACCCCGTGCCTGACCGAAGCCGTCATCAATCGCCATTTCGCGCTCGACCTCAAGCCGATCGTCATCTACCCCGAAATCACCCGCGGCACCCCGCTCGGCGTCGGCGTTCCGGTGCGCTGGCTGCTGGCGCCGCCGGGCAAGATCTCCGGCCATGCCGACTTCGCCGAGGGGGAAATCACGATCGGCTATCGCGAGGCATTTGTCGATCACCCCGAAATTCCGCTGCTGACCGTCCCGGCCTCCGACCCCCGCCTGTTCGGACCGGGGCTTCCCGAGGCAGAGCGTTCGGGCAGGTATTTCTTCTTCAACCGCCTGCTCAGTTCGGGCGGCGAACTGCTGCCCGTCACCGACGGCGCCATCGAAATCTCGCCGCGGCAGCCGCGCAGCCTGCAGGAACTCAGCGATATCTTCAAGACTGCCGAACTGCTGTACTGCTACGAAGAGGGAGCGATCACCGTCGAAGCCCGGATGTGCGGCTGTCCGATCGTCTATCTCCCCAACGAGCACTGGCTTCCGGCGATGCCGGTCAGCGATTTCAGCAATGACGGGATTGCCTGGGGCGACAGCGAAGACGAAATCCGGCGCGCCAAGGCGACGGTGCACGAAATCCATCGCCAGGCACTGGCCATCTACCAGCGATTCGAACCCCAGTTCGAGGCCTTCGTCGAGCTCACCCAGAAAGCCGCTGCGGCGGCGAGCATGGAAAGCTGTTACAGCAAGAGCAGCCGCAACATCGCCGGCCTGCCGCGCAACGACCTGAATGCCGGCATCGCCCAGCGCCAGGCCGGCAACCTCGAGGGCGCCCTGCTGCTGCTGTCGCGCTACGTCTCCAACTTTCCGGACGACGGCGAGGCCTTCTTCCATCTCGCGCTGGTCAGCGCCGATCTCGGCATGTTCGAGCACAGCGCTTCCTTCGTCGCCGAGGCGATGCTGCTGGAACCGCAACGCGCCGACTACCTCGCCGAACTGGCGCGCCACCTGCTGCGTTGCGGCAACCCGCGCGACGCCATCCGCTACTTCCAGGAATACCAGCAACGCGATCCCTCCGATCCGTCGACCTATCCCGAACTGGCCGAAGCCCTCTACCGCAACGGTCAGGCGCAGGACGCGCTGTGGATGCTGAGCGCAGCTTCGGCAACCAGCCGGCAGCCGGAAATCCTCGCCAAGCTGATCGAGCTCGCCTCCCGCCAGGGCAAGCTGGAAGACATCATCCAGGCCTGCCGGCGCGGCCGCCGGGTCGCCCCCTACCAGAGCCTGCTGATCCGGATGCTCAGCCGCAGCGACGCTTCCCCCGGCGAAATCGGCCAGGAGATCGCCAGCTTCCGCCAGCATTTCCCGGCGCCGCCGATGCGTCGCCCCCGCCGCCGGCGCGCTGCCGGAGAAACGCTTGCCATTGCCTTCCTGATCAGCGATTTCGGTCAGCCGACGGCGGCCCGGCAGCTCGAAGCCCTGTTCCGCCTGCTGCCGGCGAGCGAATTTCGCACCATCCTGGTCAACAACGACCCCTACAGCGCCGGTAACGAGCTGGCCGAGCGTTGTTCGCTGCTCGGCGACGCCTACCTGCAGGCCTTCGACCGCGACGATGCGACGGTCGAGGCGCTGCTCGAACAACTCGACACCGACATCCTGGTCAGCCTGGACGGCCACGGCGCGGCCCAGCGGGCGAGCCTGCTGTTCGCCTCGTCGACGCCGCTGAAGCTGTCGTGGAGCGAACTGCCGCTCGATCCGGCGGGCGAGATCCTGAGCATGTACGGCGCAGCCCTCGCCGCGCCGGCAGTGGACGGCGGGGAGGCCGGCGCGTTGACGCTGGCCGGCCTGGGCGAATACCTCGACCTGCCGGACGTCGACGTCCGGCAGCCGCCGCCGGGCGGCCCCCGCTTCGCCTGCCTGACGCCGGTCGCCAGGCTGAACCGCGAAGCCTGGGCGCTCTTCGCCCAACTGCTGAACGACGACCCCGCCGCCTCGCTGACCCTCAACCTGGGCGAACTGGACGACGCAGCCGGGCAGCGGGTGGTCGCCGACTTCGCCGCCTACCAGATACCGCCGCAACGGCTGCACTTCGTCCGCGCCGGCGACGCGAAAGCGCTGTGCCAGGCGTGGAACGACGTCGATGTCGGCCTGGCGCCGCTGCATGGCGACGGCGACCAGGCGCTGCCGACCTGTCTGTGGATGAACCGCCCCTACGTGGCGATCGACTCGCCGCTGCCCTGGTCGAGACGCCCGGCCGCGCTGCTGCGCCTGGCCGGTCTGGCACATTGCGTTGCCGCCGATGCTGCCGACTATCCCGCCCGCGCCCGGCAACTCGGCGCCGCCCGGGAACTGGTAGCCGGCCGATCCGCCCTGCGCGCTTCTCTGGCAGGCAGTGCCGAGTCCTTCGTCGCCGATTTCTCCGAACGCATCCTGCAGGCTTTCCGCGCATCATGAATCCGACCCCGAGCTTCTCCGTCATCGTCTGCAGCATCGATGCAGGCAAATTCGCCCAGGTCAGCGCCGCATACCGGCGCCTGCTCGCCGGCCACCGCTGCGAGATCATCGGCATCCACGACGCCGCTTCGCTGGCCGCAGGCTACAACCGCGGCATCCAGCAGGCGAGCGGCGACATCCTGATCTTCTCCCACGACGACATCCTGATCCTCGACCCGGATTTCGCCGCCAAGGTCGTGCACCGCCTGACGCATTTCGACCTCCTCGGCTTCGCCGGCGCCAGCAAGCTGGTCAGCGACCTGTGGGCGGGCGCCGACCTGCCCTTCCTGCACGGCGTCATCGCGCACGCCCCGGCGCAATCGCGGCAAATCACCCTCGATGTCTTCGGCGCGCTGCAGTGGCCGGTCGCCGGCGAGATCAAAGCGATCGACGGCCTGTGCATGATCGCCCGCGCTGACGTGGCGCGACAGGTCGGGTTCGACGCCGTGACCTTCGACGGCTTCCACCTCTACGACCTCGATTTCAGTTTTGCCGCCTACCGCGCCGGCTACCGGATCGGCGTCTGCTGCGACATCCCGCTGATCCACCACTCGGCGGGAAAATTCGACAGCCGCCAGCAGCATTACGCCGACCGTTTCCTGGAGAAGCACGGCCCATATCTGGATTCCCAGGAATTTGCCCGGCCGCCCGGTCACACCTGGACGACTGCGGCCTTCGCCGACGATCAGGCCGTCCTGCGCACCTGGCAGGAAAACACGCTGCGACGCAGCAGCATCGCCATCTTCCGCAAGGCCGGGCTGCCCGTGCCGCCGGCAGTCGCCTCACTGCCGGAAGCGCCGCACGCCGTTCAGGCCCAGGAACGCGACGAAGAAGCCGACGATGCCCCGACCACAGCGCCGGCCCCCATCCCGGAAAGCCCGCCCGACGAGGCCTACCGGAACTGGCTCGCCGCCCGCAGTCTCGACCCCGTCGACCTGCAGCAACTGCTGCCCCGCGCCGGCGAAGCGGCCTGGCCGAGCTTCCAGATCCTGCTCCGCCTGCCGGCGGGCGCCGAGGCGCATCTCGCCGACACGCTGGACAGCCTCGGCCAGCAGTATCTCGACGCCTGGCGCCTCGACATCGTCACCCCGCTGCCGGCGCCGGACGGCCTCGCCGAACTGCCCAACATCGGTTGGCACGAAGTGGCCGCTGGCCAGCCGGTCGACATGGCAGCACTGGTGGAGGCAGCCGCCGCCGACTGGGTCCTGGAACTCCCGCCCGGCGCCCGCCTCGACCCCCTGTACCTGTGGCGGATCGCCACGGAAGCCGCCCGCTCGCCCGCCACCCAAGCCTTTTTCGTCGACGACGACTGCATGGACCCGGCCGGCCAGCGCCAGGCGCCGCGTTTCAAGCCGGGCTGCAACCCGTCGCGCCTGCTTGCCAGCGACCTCGCCGGCCCGCTCTGCGTGCGCCGCCCGGCCTATCTCACCAGCGCAGCCGGTTCGCCACCGGCCGGCAGCCCCTGGTTCAGGCAGCTGCTCGCCATTGCCGAACAACACGGCTGGGCAAGCATCGGCCACGTTGCCGACGTCCTGCTCACCTATCCGCAGGCTTTCCCGAGCGACACCGCGGCCTGCCTGCACGCCCTGCTCGATTTCCTCGGCCGGCAAGCGCCTGGCGCGGAAATCGTGCCGGTCACCGGCCAGGCCTGGAACATCCGCTATCCGCTGCCCTCGCCCGCGCCCAAGATATGCATCGCCCTGCTCTCGCAGGGGCAGCTCGACCTGCTCGCGCGCTGCCTGAACACCATCCTCAAGCTGACGCATTATCCGAACTACGAAATCCTGCTCGTCGTCGATGCCATGGCCGGCGACAGCGAACTCGACGACTGGCTGAGCCACGACGCCCCGAATGCCGCCCCGGGGCGGATCCGCGTCCTCCGCCCATCGTCACCAGGCAACCACGCGACGCGCTGCAACCAGGCGATGGCGGCCAGCGACGCCGACTACGTCGTGCTGCTGCGCGAGGAGGCCGCCGTCGTCCAGGAACAGTGGCTCGACGAGTTGCTGCGCCCGCTGCTCCAGCCCGGCGTCGCCGCCGTCGCGCCGCTGCTGATCACCCCCGGCAAGGCGGAAATCTGGGCCGCCGGCTGCGTGCTGGGCCTGATGGGCAGCCGCGGCTATCCCGAGCAACAGAAGATCACGCTCGGCCAGCCGGGCTATCTCGAACACGCCAGCGTACCGCGCGACACCAGCACCCTGTCTTCCGGCTGCGTGCTGTGGCGGCGCGCCGACTACCTCGAGGCCGGCGGCATGGACGAGGCGGTTTTCGGCGACCATCAGGCAGATGCCGACATCTTCCTCAAGCTGCGCGCCAGACAACGCCGGCTGCTCTTCCAGCCGGCTTCGGTCGTCGTCTTCAACGGTCCGGAAAGTCCGACGCTCGATTACGATCCCGCCTACAAGGCACAGGCGGCGATCGCCGGCGAACTGGCGGAGCACGAACTCAATGCACGCTGGGGCCGCGCCGTCGCCGTCGACCCCTTGTGGAACCCCAACCTGTCGCTGACCACGACAAGCCTGCTGCCGGAAACAAAGTACCGGGCGCAATGGCAGTTCCTGCCCAGCGACCGGCCACGCATCTTTGCCTGCCCGATCCCCAACGGCCAGGGCGACTACCGCATCACCTCGCCGCTGAAAGCCGCCCGCAAACTCGGCCTGGCGAGCCAGTGCGTGTGGATGCAGAGCACCAAGAACCCGAACTACCTGACCGTCCCGGAGCTGCTTCGTCTCGCACCGGACACGGCGATCGTCCAGAACTACATCTTCGACCGTCCGCTCGCCGCGCTCGATCGCTGGCACCGGGCGCCCGGCCGGCCGTTCACCGTCTACGCGCTGGACGACCTGATCACCGGCCTCGACCCGAGCAATCCGTTCTTCAAGAACATCCCGGCCAACGCCCGCGCCCGCCTGCAATACGCCCTCGACCGCTGCGACCGGATGGTCGTCTCCACCGATTTCCTGGCCGACCGCTACAGCAGCTTCATCGGCGACATCCGCGTCGCGCCCAACTGTCTCGAACAGGAAATCTGGCTGCCGCTGCGCAGCCAGAAGCGCACCGGCAAACGGCCACGCATCGGCTGGGCCGGCGGTTCGACGCACCACGCCGACCTGCTGCTGCTCCGCGAAATCATCGAACGCACCCGCCACGAAGCTGACTGGGTCTTCTTCGGCATGTGCCCGCGCGAAGTCCTGCCGCTGCTTGCCGAATTCCACGACACCATCGCTTTCGAGGACTACCCGGCCTATCTCGCGTCGCTGAATTTCGACATCGCCGTCGCGCCGCTGGCGCAGACCGAGTTCAACCGCGGCAAGAGCAACCTGCGCCTGCTCGAATACGGCATTCTCGGCATCCCGGTGGTGTGTACCGACATCGACCCCTACCGCGACAGCCCGGCTTGCCGCGTTCCCAACATCGCCGACGCCTGGGTCGAAGCCCTGCGCGCCCGCATCCACGATGCCGATGCGCGCGAACGCGAAGGGGTCGCCATGCGCGACTGGGTCTGTCAGAATTACCTGCTGGAGAATCGCGTGAATGACTGGCTGGCCGCCCATCTTCCGGACTGATTTCCCGACATCGAAAGTTTTTTTGAAAATGCACTAAAGAAGTTCCGAGCCACGTCGTTAATCAACCTGTCAGCGGAACGATCTCCGCATCGGCGGGGTGTTAAAGGCCAAATCGAAACAGGGCCGACCCAGAAGATCAATTTTTCAGGAGAAAGAAAATGTCGCAAATCAACACCAACACCTACTCGCTCAATGCCCAGAAGAACCTGGCCAACAACTCGCGTGGTCTGGCTTCCGCTCTCGAGCGTCTCTCCTCCGGTCTGCGCGTCAATTCCGCCAAGGACGACGCGACGGGTCTGGCCTCCGGCATGAAGATCGATGCCTCCGCCCGCCTGACCGCCGTTGAAATCCGCCAGCAGTCCGACACCATTTCGTCGGCGCAAATCGCTGACGGCGCGCTGTCGGTAGTCGGCGACATCATGGCCCGCGTCATCGAACTGAACAAGATGGGTGGCGGCGGAGCGGAAATCGCCAAGCTGACCGCCCAGGCTGCGACCATCCAGAGCGACGCCAACGCCGCCATCCAGACCTTCGGTGGCACCACCTTCACGACCGTCGGCGTGGCCGGTACGGAAACGGCAGCCTCGGCACTGACTGCGGTTTCGGCAGAGCGTACCAATCACGGTGCGACGATGAACAACGCCGAATTCGCCATCCAGGCCAAGCGCGCCGCCTACGAAAACCAGCAGGCCGCCCGCAGCCGGATCATGGATGCCGACTTCGCCGAAGAAACCTCGCGTCTGTCCCGCTTCCAGGTTCTGCAACAGGCTGGTACGGCGATGATCGCTCAAGCCAACGCGCTCCCGCAAAACGTACTTTCCCTGCTCCGCTAACCAGTTCGGGTCAGTAATTTTGAGGTGTGGTGGCTTGCAAAAGCCCCACACCTCTTTGTGCTTTAACTCGGGAGCATGAAATGACGATCGAATCCATCAGTACCAACGTCGCGGCGCCGCCCATCTCCGGAGCGATGGGCGGTGCAGGCGCAGCCGTCAGACAGGCGCCCGCGCAGACGTCGGGTACAAGCGCCCAGACCCGGTCGGCGCAAACGGCAAATGCCAGTAGCCAGACGACGCAGAGTGTTGCGCAAGCACAGGATCGCAAACCGCAGAGTCTCAGCGACACGCCGCTCGAAGACGCCGTGAAGAAACTCACCGACTTCGTTTCGACCATCCACTCGGAGATCAGCTTCTCGGTAGACGAAGCCTCGGGAACGCGCGTAGTCAAGGTTCTCGACAGCCAGTCCAAGGAAGTGATCCGGCAAATCCCCTCCGAGGAAGCGATCCAGCTGGCCCAGGCACTGGACAAGCTGCAAGGCCTCTTCGTTCGCGATAAAGCCTGACCCGTCCGATCTTTTCGGAGTAAAACATCATGGCAAGCTATAGCTCACTCGGTATCGGCGCGGGGGTTGACCTGCAAAGCATGCTGACCAAGATCATGGACGCGGAAAGAATTCCGTTGAACATGCTGGAAAGCAAGATCACGACGACCGAAACCAAGCTTTCGGCGTGGGGAACGCTGAAGTCGAAACTGTCGACGCTGGAAACCAGCAGCACCACGCTCAGTTTCGAGTCCAGCCTGCAACGCCGTTCGGCCACCGCAGCCGACACCTCGATCGTTTCGGCCAGCGCCTCCTACAACGCTGCCGTGGGCAGTTACGGGATCGAGGTTACGCAACTTGCCAGCGCCCAGAAAAGTTTCACCAACGAGTATGCCGCTGGAACGACCTTCGGCCAAGGCGACCTCAACTTCACGATCGCCGGCCAGGCCAAATCGATCAGTCTGACCGGGCAATCAAGCTACACCCTCGAAGAAGTCGCCAACCAGATCAATGAAAACAAGATCGGCGTAACGGCTACCGTCATCACCACCGCCTCCGGTACACAACGCATGGTGCTCAGCGGCGACGACACAGGCGCCAGCAACGCCTTCAGCCTGGACTCGACGATGACAGCGTCCGGCGGTCAGTCCTCCCTTGGCAGCTTCGATACGAGCACCGTCGGTCTGGCCCGCACCGACGCCCAGAACGCGCTGATGAAAATTGACGGCATTGATGTCAGTTCGAGCACCAACAGCTTTTCCAGTTCGATTACCGGATTGACCATCAACGCCACCAAGGTCGGCAGCACGACGCTGACCGTGGCCACCAACAAGGACAGCATCGTCTCGTCGGTTCAGTCCTTTGTCGATGCATTCAATGCGGTCGTAGACGACATCAAGGGCAACTCCACCTACGATGCGACGACCAAGGTCGGAGGTGCATTTTCGGGAGACAGCGCGGCGCGCGGCATTCTGTCCAGCCTGAACGAGGCCAGGACCACCGAACCGGCCGGGGTCGCCGACAGCAGCTTCAAGACGCTGTCCGATCTCGGAATTTCCATCCAGTCGAACGGCAAGCTGTCGCTGGATAGCACAGCGCTGCAGGAAGCACTGAGTGAGAATTCCGGCGATGTCATCAAGACACTGAACGCCTACGGCAACGCCTTTGGCGATGTTCTCGCCGACTTCCAGGGAAGCGACGGCATCGTCAGCAACCGGGTCAACGGTCTGACCTCCGCCTCGGCAAAGTTCGCCGACGACAAGGAAGCCATGGAATTGCGCCTTGAACTGATCGAAAAACGCTACCGCGCGCAATTCACCGCGCTGGACACATTGGTATCGTCGATGAGCACGACCAGCAGTTATCTGACGCAAACATTCGCGGCCCTGAGTTCATCGAGCAGCTAACTCTCGCTATACTGTCGCAACCCTGCTTCAATGAGCCAGTAACCCATGTTTGCCAGTTCCCCCAACGCCTACAAACAGATCGGGCAGGATGCCGATATTCTGGGCGCCGATCCGCACCGTCTGATCGTCCTGCTGTTTGACGGCGCCGACGCCGCCTTGCTCAAAGCCAGGGCCTGTCTCGAACAGAAGGATATCCGCGGCCGCTCGGACGCACTGATCAAGGCCATCGACATCATTTCCCATGGTTTGGCGGACAGTCTCAACCTTGAGCATGGCGGCGATCTCGCCAAGAACCTGAGCGCACTTTACGAATACATGGTCAGCCGCCTGATCTATGCCAATATCCACCAGGACGAGCGCGCCATCACCGAGGTGCAGAAGCTGCTTGGAGAAATTGGCGGCGCCTGGCGCGAAATGGGCGACAACCTGAGAAAGCAGGCTGCGGCTGGAGGACCCAAGCCCTGAACGAAAAAACCCCGCAAGGGAACACCGCCTTCAGCGACCTGTCGGCAGCGCTGGACGCCTTGCTCAACCTGCTCCGCCAAGGCAACTGGGAAGCCATCGCCGACCAGCAGACGGCTCTCTTGCCGGCGCTCGAAGCCGTCAGAAACCCGGCCCTGGCTCGGGAAAAGGCCATCTCTCCCGTTCAATTGGCCAGTTTGCAGGAAAAGCTTCAGCAAGCCATCGGCGAATGCCGCGAACGTCAGGCGCAAATCGCGCCTTTGGTAGAAGCCTTCACGAAAAACCGCCCGCCGCAATCTAGCTCATGATTCCGCCGGATGTCGCCAGTTCGCTACGCTCGGTATTGACCGAGTCGCAGAACGCGACCCAACAGCCCCAGCAAACCCAACCTGTCGCGGCGATCCAGCGCATTGCCGACGTTCTCGGCAACCTCGTGCCAGGACAGCGGATCATGGCCGAAATCCAGGGCATGCAGGCCAACGGCACCTACCGGGCGATGGTCGGCCAGCGGGAAATCACCCTTTCCCTGCCGTTTTCGGCCAAAGCCGGCGACAGCCTGGAACTCGAAGTCACCGAATCCGACGGCAAGCTGGCTCTCGCCTTCGTCGCCAATCGTGGCGAACCCGCCGCCAAAGGACAGCCGGTTTCGGTTGCCACTTCGCTGAGCAATACCGGCCGCATGATCGGCGATCTGCTGCAGGAACTGACGGTGGACGGCAAGCGGGCACCGGCCGCGCCGCTCAACGGCAACCAGGCGCTGGTACAGAGCATGCCGAAAGATGCCGCACAACTGGTTCCCGTACTGAAACAGGCCCTGACGCAAAGCGGCATGTTCTACGAAGCCCACCAGGCGCGCTGGGCCTCTGGTCGGCTGCCGACCGAGCAATTGCGCCAAGAGCCGCAAGGCCGGCTCCCCGCACCGGCCAATCCGCAAAATCAGGGAAGCAGTCCCGCGCCGACCGCTTCGCCCCCTCAGCCCGCAGGCGGACCAAGCCCGGCGGCGCCAGGCCTCCCCGGCGGGGCTGCGATGAACAGCGCCCCCACCCTTCCCGGTTCTAACGGAGCCGCGCCCCCTGCCCCCGGCGGCAGCGCCCCGGCCGTCAGCGGCATCCCAACTCCGACGGCGCCTCCCCTCGCCGACAGCACGCCCCCCACGGCCAGCGCCAACCCGGCCAACCAAGCCCAGCCATCCCTGCCCCCGGAGCGCCCGCAGACATCCCCAACGCCCCCTCAGCAAGCTCAGGCGCTTGCCGGCCAGACGGCAACGCCACCCGAAGCGCCATCCAGCGCTGCAAGCCCCCCGCAAACATCGACAGCGGCGCCTTCTACCCCAGCCAATCCGGGGTCAGGCTCAGTTCCCGCGAACAGCGCTACGCCAACCGCACCGAATCAAGCCCCACCTGCTCAGGCGGCGCCACCAGCCAGCACCACCCCGACATCAGCGGCAAACGCAGCCGGCCCCAGCCAGACCCCGCCCGCTAGCCCGCGAACGAGCTTGCCCGAAAATGCCCGAGCAACCCCCGCCCCCTTGCCGCCACCGCTAATCAGGCAAGGCAATCTGACCTACGAAGCGTTTCCGCCACGAAACGCCTGGCTGCCCCAGGGGGCTGAAACGCAGATGCCGGCCACTGCGTCCGCAACCACACCACCTCCTCCCCAGCCATCGCCGCCTCCCGCCAATGCCCAGCGCGCCGAGGCTGGTCAGCCGAGCCTGGCATCGCCGGCTACCCCCCCGCAGGACGAAGCGGCACCTGTCAAAACAGGCAGCAGCCCCGCCAGCCCTGCCGAGATCAGCCGGGACACCGGTCGAACTCCGATCGTCTCCACCGCAGGCACGGAGAAAGCCCTAGCACCAAGCCCGCCGGCTGGCCCGGCAGGCATTCCGCGTGACATCGCACCGCTCGTCCAGCAACAGCTCGACGGCCTGGCCAACCAGAATTACGCCTGGCAAGGCCAGATCTGGCCGGGGCAAAACCTGTGGTGGGAAATCGGAGAAGATCCGGAAAGCCGCGGCGGCGGCGACGAGGAAGGCAAACGCTGGCAAACCCGCCTGAAACTGACACTCCCCGTTCTCGGTGAGGTTGACGCCAGTATCTCGCTGCAAGGCTCGGGGCAGATCAGCCTGCGCCTGGCCGCCGGCGATGCGGCAAGCGCGACGCAGTTGCAGGAACGCCTGGCCGAGTTGCGTCGGCAATTTGAAACCGCCGGTCTGTCGATTGGCCAGATGCGTGTCGATCATGAGCCCCACCGCGAAGCCGAACCCGCTGCGTGAAGCGGTTGCACTGGCCTACAGCCAGACCGAAGCCGCGCCCCGCGTTGTCGCCAAGGGCAAGGGGCTGATCGCCGAGCAGATCATCGCCAAAGCCAGGGAACACGGGGTTTACGTCCACGAATCGGCCGAACTGGTCGCCTTGCTGACCCAGGTCGATATTGACGAACACATCCCGCCGCAGTTATACATGGCCGTCGCCGAACTACTGGCCTGGCTGTACCGGATCGAACAAGGCGAGCATCCGGAACCACCCAAGGTCTAACCCGATCGAGCAAAGCGCCACCATGCCCACCGTCAGCAACACCGCTTCCACGACCTTATTCGAAATCGACCAACCGGACCAGTTCGGCCAGTTCATCCAGAGCAACCCGCTGGAAATCCTGCGCAATCTGCACGCGCTGACCAGACAGGGGGGGTTCGTCAGTGTTTACTTTGATCGCGGTGAAAAATTTTTCCTGAGCACGATACTGGCCGTCGACGAAAGTCGACGCAGCATCGTGATCGATGCCCCACGCCAAGCGGAAGTCCTGCAGCAAGCGATGCACGCCGACATCGCTACCCTGTGCGCCAATCTGGAACGGATCAAGATTCAGTTCCATCTGCAGCGTCTGCAGCCAAATACCTGGGAAGACCGCGAAGCGCTGATCAGCCCCCTGCCGGAAAAAATGCTGCGCCTGCAGCGCCGCGAATTCTTCCGTATCCAGACACCGCTACTCAATCCCCTGCGCTGCCGCCTGATTCGCCAGCACGGCGATGGCCGTAGCGAGGTCTTCGAGTTCCCGCTGCACGACATCAGCGGCGGCGGCGTCTGTCTGATCGCACCGATCGAGATGGCGGAAAAGTTCTCCCTGGGCGAACTGTTTGCCGATTGCCGCCTGGACATTCCCGGCGAAAGCGTGCTCTCGGTCAATCTCCGGGTGCGCGAACTGGCCCAGCTGGAAATGCACGACGGTCAGCCGCAGCTAAGACTGGGGTGCGAGTTCTTCAACCTGCCGGGCACCCGACTAAGCCTGATCGAGCGCTACATCACCCGGCAGGAACGCGAGAACAAAGCCCGACTCAACGGCTACGTCTGACCGGCCAGCGCTCAGACCTGCATGTTCATCACGTCCTGATAGGCCGTGACGAGCTTGTTGCGGACCTGAACCATTTCCTGGAACGAGACACTGGCGCTCTGCAGGGCGATCATCACTTCGTGCAGATTCTGGTTGCTGTCACCGGCGGCAAGTTTTTCCGCCATCTGATTGGCCGATTTCTGGGCCTCGTTGACCTTGTCGATGGAATTTTTCAGCACCTCGGCAAAATCGGTCACGCCGGCCGTCGTGCCGGAATTCCCGGCAGCGGGCAGGCCAGAGGCCTGCGCGGCGGTTGCCCGCAACGTGCTCAACATCTGTTCGATACCCTTGGTGTCCATCTGTCACTCCTTTTCGCAGGCAATTCAGAGCAAGAAGCAGGCCAATATCAGTCCTGATAGTGACCTTCCTCGCGATACTGCTGCAACTTGTAGCGCAAGGTCCGCTCGGAAATCCCCAGACGCTCGATCGCCAGCTTGCGCGAACCGCCGACTTCGGCCAGCGTCTGCAGGATGTGCTCGCGTTCGAGATCCTTGATGTTTCTATTATCGCCGTTTTTCGCGGCAACCGGCTGCCCGGCGCCAACCGCCGTCGCCGCCGCCGGCACCACCGCGTTAGCCGGCAGGTTCAAATGTTCCGCCGCGATTTCCTGCCCCGGCGCCAGGATCAGCGCGCGCTGGATGACGTTTTCCAGCTCCCGGACGTTGCCCGGCCAGGCGTGCACAGTGAGCGCCCGCTCCGCCGCCGGCGACAGGCGCATGCCGGTGCGTCCGAAACGACTGCCATGCTCGGCGATGAAATGGCGGGCGATCGGCACGATATCGAGCGGCCGCTGGCGCAAGGCCGGAATCGCCACCGGGAAGACGTTGAGCCGGTAGTAGAGGTCCTCGCGAAAGACGCCGCGAGCGACTGCTTCCGCCATGTCGCGGTTGGACGTGGCGACGATGCGGATGTTGAGCGCCACCGGCTTCTTGCCGCCGACCCGCTCGACTTCCCTTTCCTGCAGCACCCGCAGCAGCTTGGCCTGCAGCCCCAGCGGCATTTCCGTGACTTCGTCAAGTAGCAGGGTACCGTCCTGCGCCTGCTCGAACTTGCCGGCCTGGGCCTGCTGCGCCCCGGTGAAGGCGCCTTTCTCGTAGCCGAACAAGGTCGCCTCGAGCAGACTGTCGGGGATCGCCGCACAGTTGATGGCGACGAAAGGCCCGTCGCGCCGGGCCGAGTTCCGATGAATGAAGCGAGCGACCACTTCCTTGCCAACCCCGGATTCTCCGGTAAGCAAAACCGTCGCATCGGTCTGGGCGACGCGCCCGGCGATGGCAAACAGGTCGCGACTGGCCGGGTCTTCGGCGATCACCCCGGCATCACCGCGGGCGGCCGCCAGCTCGTACTTGTTGATATGCGCGAGCAGCGCCTGCGGCTCAAAGGGCTTGAGCAGGAAATCGCAGGCACCGGAGCGCATCGCATCGACCGCCTTGTCCACTTCCGCGTAGGCAGTCATCAGGAGCACCGGCAGGTGCGGCAGGTGGGCGCGGATTTCCTTGAGCAGGGTGATACCGTCCATCGGCATCATGCGCACGTCGCTGACGACGATCGAGAAGGCCTGTTCGTCGAGCGCGCGCAAGGCCGCCTCGCCGCCATCGACGGCGCGATAGCTGCGGCCGGCAAGTTCCAGCGTGTCGCCGATCGCCTCGCGCAGGCTGGGATCGTCCTCGACGACGAGAACCGGCAGGTTATGTTCGCTCATTGCTTCACTTTCATTTCAGTCTGCCGCCACCGGCAAGGTCATCACGAACTCGGCACCCTCGCCGCTCGCCGGCGCGATCTCTATCGTCCCGCCATGCGCGCGCGCGACACCGAGGGCGATGGCCAGGCCAAGACCGGTGCCTTGGCCCTTGGTCGTATAAAACGGCTCGAAGATCCGCCCCCGCTTCTCCGGCGCAATACCCGGCCCGGTATCGCGCACCGACAAGCTCAGCCAGTCCTTGCAAAAATTGCCGGTCAGGCAAATTTTGCCGCCCGCTGGCGTCGCCTGCAGTGCATTTTCCAGCAGGTTGACCAGGGCGCCGAACAGCGCCTTGCGGCTGCCGACGATTCTCGCATCGCCACATTCGTCGACCAATACAAATTCGATGCCATGTTCGCGCATCAGGGCGTCCATGGTCTGCGCCGCGTCCGCCAGCAGTTCGCCAGCCGGGATGATGTCGTGACCGATGCTCTCGCCGCGCGCGAAAAGCAGGACATCCTGGATCAGCCGTTCAAGTCGTCGCAACTGGCCGGTCGCCTTCTCCGAAAAACGGCTGCGCGCCTCGTCGCTGATCCCCGGCTGGCCCAGGTTGGAAGCGTGCAGCAGTGCCGCCGCCAGCGGCGTGCGCAACTGGTGCGCCAGCGATGCCGCCATTTCGCCCATTGCCGCCAGGCGCTGGCTGCGTTCCAGTTCTTCCTTCATCCGCTGCGCCGAGGTGATGTCGTGGATCAGCAGCAACTTGCCGTCGCCGGAAGGCAGCGTACTTTCGGCGATCGACACGCGCGCCTCGCCGAGCAGCCATTCACCGACGGTCAGCGTCGGCGCCAGCGACTGGCTGACCACGTCGCCCCAGTGCTGCCCCACCACCGCCTCGCCGAACATGGCGATGGCGGCGGGATTGACCGCGGTGACCCGGGCGCCCTGGTCAAGCAGGACGACCCCCGCCGGCAAAGCGTCGAGCAAAGAGGACAGGCGCTCCGACAAAGCCTCCTTTTCCCGGTACTGGCGACGTAATTCGCCATTGGCGACGGCCAGTTCCTCGGTCAGCGAAGTCACCCGCGACTGCAGGGCTTCATAGGCCTGGGTCAGCTCCGCCGAGACCTGGTTGAACATGGCGAATGCCCGCTGCAATTCGGCGGCTTTATCGGCCGCAACGGGTTCGGCGGCCTGGCTTGGAGGGTTTGTCATTAAAATGATCGGGTGCATTCGGCGCCGGTAATAGTAGAATATTTCTAGGAAAATTTGGCTTCCCGATTGATTCTTCTTCTGTTTCTCTTTGATCGACCCGGCACTTGATGGCAGCAACCACCGATACCACCGCAGGAAATGCACCCCCTGAAAACCAGGTGCAGCGCCTGCGCGAGGCCTTCAACCGCCTCAGCGAGCGGCAGAAGATCGGGTTGGCCGTCGCCATCGCGGCGATCGTCGCGCTGATCGTCGGCTCCATCCTGTGGAGCCGGCAGCCGGATTACAAGGTTCTCTTCTCCAACCTCGACGAGCGCGACGGCGGCAACATTGTCGCCTCGCTGGAACAGCAGAACATCCCGCACCGCATGTCGAGCACCGGCGCCATCATGGTGCCGGCCGAGCGCGTGCACGAAGTGCGCCTGAAGCTCGCCTCGCAAGGCCTGCCGCGCGGCGGCATGATCGGCTTCGAGCTGATGGAAAACCAGAAGTTCGGCATCAGCCAGTTTGCCGAGCAGGTCAATTACCAACGCGGACTGGAAGGCGAACTGGCGCGCACCATCATGTCGATCGGCTCGGTGCAGGCGGCACGCGTGCACCTGGCCATCCCCAAGCCCTCGGTTTTCGTCCGCGAGGAGCAGAAGCCAACCGCCTCGGTGATGCTCAGCCTCTACCCTGGCCGCACCCTCGACAGCGCCCAGGTCGCCGGCATCACGCATCTCGTCTCGTCGAGCGTGCCGCAACTGCAGCCGGGCAACGTCAGCATCCTCGACCAGAACGGCAGCCTGCTGTCGACGCTGAAGAACAAGCTGACCGAAGCCGGACTCGACGCCACCCAATTGAAGTATGTCCGGGAAGTCGAGAACGGCATCGTCGCCCGCATCGAGGACATCCTGAAGCCGGTGCTCGGCCCCGACAACTTCAAGGTGCAGGTAGCGGCCGACATCGACTTCTCGCAAAGCGAACAGACCGCCGAAACCTACCGCCCGAACGCGACACCGGAGACGACCGCGATCCGCAGCCGGCAGAACAACGAGACCGCCAGCGTCAACGAAGCCACCGGCGGCGTGCCCGGCGCGCTGACCAACCAGCCGCCGGTCCCCGCCACCGCGCCGCTGACCGCCCCGGCCACTGGCAACACTGCCGCCGCCGGCCAGCGTCCCGGCAATATCCCGGGCAACATCGACGCCGCCGGCATCACGGCGCCGATCAACGCCGCCGGCCAGCCGATCAGCACGGCCAAGAACTCGACCGTCAATTTCGAACTCGACCGCACCATCCGTCACACCAAGCAGGGCATGGGCGCGGTGCGCCGCCTGACCGCGGCCGTCGTCGTCAACCATCGCAAGGATGTCGACGCCAAGACCGGCAAGGACATCACCAAACCGCTCGCCGACGCCGAGATGAAACAGATCAACGAACTGGTCCGGGAAGCGATGGGCTTCAGCCAGGAACGCGGTGATTCGATCTCGGTCGCCAACGCGCCATTCGCCGCCGTCGAGAAGGAAGAAATCGGCCTGCCAGTGTGGAAGGATCCCGAAAGGTTGCTGAGCCTCGGCAAGGAGCCGCTGCAATACCTGTTGATCGTCGGCATCATCGCCTTCCTCTACTTCAAGATCATCCAGCCGGCGCTCCAGACCATGTTCCCGCCTCCGCCGAAGGCTGCCGAAACCGCAGCCACCGCTGGCGCGGCCGGCCACCTGGGCGCCGCTGGCGAGACAGGCGAGGAAGAGGAAAACGTGGAAATCGACCACTACGCGATCAAGGTACAGAAGGCCCGCGACCTGGCGCAGAACGACGCCAAGGCGGTAGCCAACATCATCAAGGAATGGATGGGCGCCAATGCCAGCTGACGACGGACTGGAAAAGAGCGCGACCCTGCTCATCGCGCTGGGCGAGGACCACGCCGCCGAAGTGCTCAAGCACCTCGGCCCGCGCGAGGTGCAAAAGCTCGGCCATGCGATGGCCGCCCTCAAGTCTGTGCCGCGGACCACGGTCGAGGCCGTGCTCGACAACTTTCACAAGGACATCGAGGAACATTCGGCCGTCCATGTAGACACCGATAATTACATCCGCTCGGTGCTGACCAAGGCGCTCGGCGACGACAAGGCCTCCAACCTGATCTCGCGCATCCTGCAGGGCGGCGAAACCTCGGGCATCGAAGGCCTGAAGTGGATGGACGCACAGACCGTCGCCGACCTGATCAAGAACGAGCACCCGCAGATCATCGCCACCATCCTCGTGCACCTCGAACACGACCACGCCAGCGAAATCCTCAACCACTTCACCGAGCGCCTGCGCAACGACGTCGTGCTGCGCATCGCCACCCTGGAAGGTATCCAGCCTTCGGCGCTGCGCGAGTTGAACGAGGCGATGCTGCGCATCCTCTCCGGCTCGGCCAGCATCAAGCGGACGGCGATGGGCGGCGTGCGCACCGTCGCCGAAATCCTCAACTTCATCGGCACCGCCAACGAAACCTCGGTGGTCGACGCGATCCGCGAGTACGACCCCGACCTGGCGCAGAAGATCCTCGACGAGATGTTCGTCTTCGAGAACCTGATGGACATCGACGACCGCTCGATCCAGATGATCCTGCGCGAAGTCCAGTCCGACTCGCTGGTCCTCGCGCTGAAAGGCGCCTCGCCGGAACTGCGCGAGAAGATCTTCAAGAACATGTCGCAACGCGCCGCGGAAATGCTGCGCGAGGATCTCGAGTCGAAGGGTCCGGTCCGCCTCTCCGAAGTCGAGGCGGAACAGAAGGAAATCCTCAAGGTGGTCCGCCGACTGGCCGACGAAGGACAGATCGTCCTCGGCGGCGCCGGCGGCGAGCAGATGATCTAAGGCATGGCTGGCGTCATTCCCAAGGAACAACTGGCCGCCTACCAGCGCTGGCAAGCCAACGCCTTCGACGCTCCCGCCGCGCCGCCGGCGGCGCCCGCGCGCGAAGCGGAAGCGGCGCCGGGCACAACGCTGCCGGAAGCGGAAAGCGAAAGCGTCGACGCTACCTCGTTCACCCTGCCGACCGCCGACGAAATCGAGCAGATGCACGAACAGGCCCATGACGAGGGCTATCGCGCCGGTTACGAAGAAGGCTTGCAAGCCGCTCAAGCGGCGACGCTCGCCGCGCGCGAGCAGGAAGTCGCCCGCCTGGCGGCAATGACAGGCGCCCTGCGCGACGCCCTGAACCGCCTCGATCAGGAAGTCGCCGAGCAATTGCTCGACCTGGCGCTGGAAGTTGCCGCGCAAGTCGTCGGCAGCAGCCTGAAAACCCAGCGCGAGCTGCTGCTGCCGGTGATCCGCGAAGCGCTGCAGGCGCTGCCGCTGCATCACGGCAGCATCGCCCTGCACGCCAACCCGGACGACCTTGACCACCTGCGCGACGCGCTCGACGAGCTGGTCGCGCAGAGCAATCTGAAGCTGGTGCCGGATAGCGGCATCGCCCCCGGCGGCTGCCTGCTCAAGGCCGGTCACAGCGAAGTCGATGCCAGCCTGGCGACGCGCTGGAAACGGGTGCTCGAAGCGATCGGCGTCGATCCCGACAAATGGCTGCTCCGTTGAACGAAACCCCGATCGACCACGGCGGACGCTGGCAGAAATTCCTCGACGGCTGCCGGCTCGCCGCCGGCAATGCGCAGCCGCTCTGGCCGAGCGGCCGTCTGACCCGGATCAACGGCCTGGTCATGGAGGCTTCCGGGCTCAAGCTGCCGCTCGGCAGCACCTGCCGCATCTATCCGACCATCGGTGCCCCCGTTGAAGCCGAAGTCGTCGGCTTTGCCGGCGAAAAACTCTACCTGATGCCGTCCGACGAAGTCTTCGGCCTCGCCCCCGGCGCCCGCGTCGTTCCCTTCGACGCCCCCAGCCCGGCCCCGCAGATCGACCAGCCCGGCCACCTGAAACGGCGCGCCATCGACCGCGCCAAGCAGGTACCGGTCGGCGACGAACTGCTCGGCCGCGTCGTCGACGGCGTCGGCCGCCCGCTCGACGGCCAGGGACCGCTGCACGCCGCGCACGCCCGGCCGCTGCAGAGCCGGCCGATCAACCCGATGAGCCGGGCGGCGATCGAACACCCGCTAGACGTCGGCATCCGCGCCATCAACGCTCTGCTCACCGTCGGCCGCGGCCAGCGCATGGGCCTGTTCGCCGGTTCCGGCGTCGGCAAGTCGGTGCTGCTCGGCATGATGGCGCGTTACACCGAAGCCGAAGTGATCGTCGTCGGCCTGATCGGCGAGCGCGGTCGCGAAGTCAAGGAGTTCATCGAGCAGATTCTCGGCGAGGAAGGCCGGCGCCGTTCCGTCGTCGTTGCCGCCCCGGCCGATACCGGACCGCTGATGCGCCTGCAGGGCGCCGCCTACGCAACGACGATCGCCGAATACTTCCGCGATCAGGGCCGCCAGGTCCTGCTGATCATGGACTCGCTCACCCGCTACGCCATGGCGCAACGGGAAATCGCCCTGGCCATCGGCGAACCGCCGGCGACCCGCGGCTATCCGCCGTCGGTTTTCGCCCGCCTGCCGCAACTGGTCGAGCGCGCCGGCAACGGGCCGGAAGGCGGCGGTTCGATCACCGCCTTCTACACCGTACTTGCCGAAGGCGACGACCAGCAGGACCCGATCGCCGACTCGGCGCGCGCCATCCTCGACGGCCACATCGTGCTCACCCGCAGCCTGGCCGATGCCGGCCACTACCCGGCGATCGACATCGAACAGTCGATCAGCCGCGCCATGGTCAACCTGATCGACAACCAGCAGCTCGACAACATCCGCCGCTTCAAGGTCCTGTTCTCGCGCTACCAGCGCTCGCGCGACCTGATCGCGGTCGGCGCCTACGTTCCCGGCTCCGACCCGGTGCTCGACCAGGCCGTGGCCAACTATCCGAACATGGAAGCCTTCCTGCAACAGCGGATCGACGAGAAATCCGATTTCCCGACCGGGGTCGCCCACCTCGCCCAGCTTTTCATGTAAGCCATGAGTTCCACCTTCTCCCTGCAGCCCCTGCTCGAACTGATGCAGGAAAAGACTGACGAAGCCACCCGCCGCCTTGGCCAGCTTATCGCCGCCGAGCAGAACGCCCGCAGTCGCCTGCAGATGCTCGAGAACTACCGTGCCGAATACGCGGAGCGGCTGCGCCAGGCCATCTCGCAAGGGATCACCCGACAAGTGCTGGCCAACTACCAGGACTTCCTGGCCCGCATTGACGAGGCGATCCTGCAACAGCGGAAAATCGTCAGCCAGTCGGAAAACAACACGGCCCGCGGCCAGCAGGACTGGCAGGAAAAGAACACCCGTCTGAAGGCGATCGGTACACTCTCCGACCGCCACGACGAACGCGAGCGGCGCAAGGAAGACAAGAAGGAACAAAAGCTGCTGGACGAATTCACCACCCGGAAATTCGCCACCCGGTCGAAAGACGGCACGCCGGAATAGCGGGCGTGCGCAATCGGCGGCGGAGAACGCGGTTGAGCGGAACAAGCCCGCGACCCGGCACGTTAATTGCTGAACCCCTGGTGCAAGCATAAACCAGGAATCATCATGGGCATCGAAGCCTTACTGCACTCGACCATCCACGGCCGCCACGGCAAAAACACCGGCAATTCCCAGAACGCCGGTGGGGAATCACTGGCCGGCGGCTTTGCCGGGCTGTTGCAAGGCCACCTGAGCAGCCCCCTGGGCCCAAGCGAAGCCACGGACGGCAAGTCCTCGCCGCTGATGAGCGACGACGCGTCGACGCCACTACTCGCCGACACTGCGCTTGCCGACCCCGCCCTACTCGCCACCATCATTCCGGCAGTCGGCAGCACGGAGCCTCGCCCGTCCCGCCCCGTCGATGCAAAAGCGCCCGCGGCAAACGACCAACCCGCGCCGACAGAGAGCAGCAGCGCAAAGCGGAGCGCCCCGCAAGACGCCCTGGCTGCCGCCGCCTCCGCCCTCGACGCGATCACGCCGAGAAACGCCGCGCCGGTCGGCGAAGCGGCCGAAAGCACGACCCGCATCGCGCCTTCGAGCAACGCTCCCCGCCCCCCTGCCACCCCGGCAACGCCGATCGTCGACAGCAGGCGCTTCACCGACCAACTTGCCCTGGCAAGCACCCGCACTGCCGCCCCGACCACGGCACAAGGCGACAGCCAGGCAAACCGTCAGGCCAGCACCGGCGAGCAGACACTGACAACCGAGATACCCGCCGCAACGAGCGCCACAACCCCGAGCGTGAGCAACGACAACAACGCCCGAGGCATTGCACGGAAACCTGCCAGCGTCACGCCCGCCACGCAGCCCGCGCAGCAAACGCAGCAAAACATGGCGGAAAAGCCAGCGCCGACCCAGCGCAAGGCCATTGACCAGGCTTTCACCAGCGACCGGCGAAATCTCGCCACAGCCTCGGCAAACGCCCCGGCAAACGCCCCGGCAAACGCATCGGCCGACCCGCTGGCATCGGCCACCCGCGCGGCAAGTCCGACCCAGCCGGCGACGACCAGCAGCGACACTCCCTTGCCCGTCAACAACCAGGCGAGAGGCATTGCCACCGGGATCGAGCGCATGCCAGAGACGCCGAGCGCGCCGACGCCTGCGTTCGAGTTTGCAAGCGCGCAGCGCCCTGCGCCGCGCCCGCTCCCCAGCGCCCAGCCTGCTGTCAGTTCGCAGCCGACGCCGGACGTCGATACCGCGCCGGAAGACCCGACACCCGTTCTCGCCAAAACCACGCAGAACCAGGTCCAGACATCGTCGGCACCGCTCCCGAGCGTCCCGTTGAGCAGCGCGACGGCGGCACCGGCCATCGTGACGGCTGCCACCACCGAATCCCTGTCCGGGCGCCGAGCAGCGATCCGCAACACCGTTCAGGAAAGTCGCGGCACACCTCCTTCCCCGCTTGCCGCGGCAAGCGATGCTGGCGATGAAGCCTTCGCCGTACCCCAAACCGGGCAAGCGATCCGTGGCGCCGCCAGTGCATCGCCAGTCGCCGCAAGCCAAGCACAAAGCGCTGCGATCGCGGTAACGACCGACGTCAAACCGGAGAACACGGACGGCTCCAGCGTCCCGAGTGACTCGGCAAAACTTGCCGCCATGCCGGCAGCGCCGGCAAATACCGCGCCCCCGGCTGGACTTGCCGTGAGTGGCGAAGCGAGCGCAGCGCAGCATCCCGAAACCACTCTCCAGCTAGCCACCCATCTGCGCGATCCGCGCTGGGGCGAACAGCTTGGCGAACGTGTCGTGGTCCTGGCCCAGGGAGAAAAGAACTCGTCGGCGCAAATCGATATCAACCCGGCCCAGCTCGGGCCGATCCGGGTCAAGATCGACATGAACGGCGACCAGGTCTCCGTACAGTTCTCCAGCGCCTCGTCGGAAGTCCGCCAGGTACTGGAAGACGCCTTGCCGCGTCTGCGCGAACAGCTGGCGAACTCGGGCATCCAGCTTGGCCAGGCCAACGTCGGCTCGCAGTCGCAGCAAACGCCGCGCGAGGCTTTTGCCCAATCCACACCCTCGCCCCGTTCCCCTGGCGAAGGCGCTATACTTCCCGCTGAATCGCCGCTGGAGGCACAATCCTCCGGTCGCTTGATCCAGAGCGGACGTGGTCTGGTTGACCTGTTCGCCTAAAGAAGATGACCCGAGGGTAAAAGGAGAGGGAGAATCATGGCGAAGGATGCGAAGCCAGCCGAAGAGGGCAGCGAAGCCCCACCGAAGAAAAGCAAGAAACTGATCATCATCATCGTGGCGGTCGTCTTGCTGCTGGTCATCGCCGGCGGCGCCGCGGCGCTTCTGCTGAAGAAGGATGCCGACGCCGAGGCGGGCGACGAGGAAGTGGCGGAAGAAACCGACAAGCCGGCCAAGAAGTCGGCCAAGAAGAAGGATCACGGCGCGCCGCCGGTCTTCGTCAACCTTGACGCCTTCACGGTCAACCTGGTCCCGGAAACCGGCGACCAGTACCTGCAAGTCGTCCTCTCGCTGGAACTCGACAATCCGGAAGCGCAGGCGCAACTGACGCAACTGATGCCGCGCATCCGCAACAACGTGACCCTGCTGCTGTCGAGCAAGAAGGCTTCCGAACTGCTACCCAAGGAAGGCAAGGAAAAGCTGGCTGGCGAGATCATGAACGAAATCAATTCGGCGATCGAGCCGCCGACCAAGAACAAGAAGGGCGAAGTCGTTCACGCCGAAGGCCCGGTAATCTCGGTGCTGTTCACCTCGTTCATCATCCAGTAAGGAGCCATGGCTGGCGACTTTCTCTCCCAGGACGAAGTTGACGCCCTGCTCAAGGGCGTCACTGGGGAAACCGACGATCCGGAAGAAGGCGGCGGGGACGAATCCGGGATTCGCGCCTACAACCTGGGCACCCAGGAGCGCATCGTCCGCGGCCGGATGCCGACGCTGGAACTGGTCAACGAGCGTTTCGCCCGTTACCTGCGCATCGGCCTCTTCAACTACATGCACCGCAACGCGGAAATCTCGGTCGGTCCGATCCGCGTGCAGAAGTACAGCGAGTTCATCCGCAACCTGGTCGTCCCGACCAACCTGAATCTGGTCGCGGCCAAGCCGCTGCGCGGCACGGCGCTGTTCGTCTTCGACCCCAATCTGGTCTTCCTGGTCGTCGACAACATGTTCGGCGGCGACGGCCGCTTCCATACCCGCGTCGAGGGGCGTGATTTCACCGCCACCGAGCAACGCATCATCCAGGGCTTGCTGGGCGTCGTCTTCGCCGAATATTCGAAGGCCTGGAAGCCGGTGCACACCATCCAGTTCGAGTACATCCGCTCGGAGATGAACTCGCAGTTCGCCAACATCGCGACACCATCGGAAATCGTCGTCTCGACCTCGTTCACGCTGGAATTCGGCGGCGCCACCGCCGACATGCACATCTGTTTCCCGTACTCGATGCTCGAGCCGATCCGCGACCTGCTCTACAGCACGATGCAGAGCGACCAGCTATCGACCGACAAGCGCTGGATCAGTACCTTGCGCAGACAATTGCAGGGGGCCGAAGTGGAAATCGTCGCCCAGCTTGGCTCGGGCAAGATTTCGTTGCGCGAGATCCTCCGCCTGAAGCCCGGCGACGTCATTCACATCACCATCCCGGCCAGCATCGAAGCACTGGTGGACAATGTTCCGTTGATGGAATGCAGTTACGGCCAGCAGAACGGGCAGTACGCCCTGAAGGTCGAAAAATTCATAGCCTCACCCCCCGAATTGAGCGGCGACCCCGCCAAGGGAGACAAGAATGTCTGAAGAAATGCAGGAGCCCGGCATGGCCGAAGAGCAGATCAGCGATGACGACTGGGCCGCCGCCATGGCCGAACAGGCCACCATCGACGCCGGCGGAGCAGCTGCCCAGCCGGCGGCGCAACCGGCCGACATCTTCCCTTCCTTCGCTGCGCCACCGGCAACCGGCGGCGTCATGAACGAACTCGACATGATTCTGGATATCCCGGTCCAGATCACCGTCGAGCTCGGCCGCACCAAGATCACCATCAAGAACCTGCTGCAGCTCGCCCATGGCTCGGTCGTCGAACTCGACGCGATGGCCGGCGAACCGATGGATGTCCTGGTCAATGGCACCTTGATTGCCCAGGGCGAAGTGGTGGTGGTCAATGACAAGTTCGGCATCCGGCTGACCGACATCATCACGCCTTCGGAGCGCATGCGCAAGATCAACCGCTGAGCCGGCGCCCCCGGCTGCACCGTCAGAAAGCCAGCGGCCGGGGTTTTGGGTTTAAGATAGCGCACTTTCCTTACCTGCCGCCTGCCGCCTTGCCGCGCCTTCTCCCGATTTCCGCTTTTCTGCCACTACCGGCGCTCGCCGCGGAAACTGCCGCCCCCGGCATTTCCAGCGGCACTTACGTGCAGGCGACGCTGGCGCTGATCTTCATCGTCGGCCTCCTGTTCCTCGCCACCTGGGCGGCACGCAAGGTTTCCGGCGGCAAGCGTTTCGGCCAGGGCAACATGAGGGTGATCAGCGGCATCGCGCTCGGCCCCAAGGAGCGTATCGTCCTCGTTGAAGTCGAGGAGCAGTGGCTGGTCATCGGCATCGTCCCCGGCCAGATCCGGACCCTGCACACCCTGCCCAAAGGCGTTGCCGAAAAGGCCTCGGGTGATGGCCAAGCGCCAGCCACGCCGCCTTTCGCCGACTGGCTGCAACGCATCCGCGAGCGACGCGACCATGCGGAATAAGCTGCCCCTGGCCCTGCTCGCGCTGACTATCGCCGGCCCGGTATTCGCCCAAGCCACCGGCCTGCCGGCGGTCACCAGCACGCCGGCCGGTGGCGGCGGCACGACTTACAGCCTGACCATCCAGACGCTGGTCCTGCTGACGGCGCTGACCTTCATTCCCGCCGCCGTCCTGATGATGACCAGCTTCACCCGCATCGTCATCGTCCTTTCGCTGCTGCGCCACGCGATGGGTACCCAGACCGCGCCGCCCAACCAGGTCCTGGTCGGGCTGTCGCTGTTCCTGACCTTCTTCATCATGGCGCCGACCCTCGACCGCATCTACGAGGAAGCCTACGTACCGCTCGCCGAGAACCGCATCGACATCATGCAGGCCGGCGAACGCGCCGCCGTTCCCCTGCGTGCTTTCATGCTCAAGCAGACGCGGGAGGCCGACATCGCGCTGTTCGCCGGCATCGCCCGCATCGACAAGATCGAAAAACCGGAAGATGTGCCCTTCCGCATCCTGGTGCCCTCATTCGTCATCAGCGAACTGAAGACCGCGTTCCAGATCGGCTTCATTCTCTTCATCCCCTTCCTGGTCATCGACATGGTCGTCGCCAGCATCCTGATGTCGATGGGGATGATGATGATGTCGCCGATCATGGTCGCCCTGCCGTTCAAGCTGATGCTGTTCGTCCTCGTCGATGGCTGGCATCTGGTCATCGGCTCGCTGGTCCAGAGCTTCAACCCATGACGCCGGGCACCGTGATGGAAATCGGCCGCCAGGCCATCGAGGCGGCTCTGATGCTGTCGGCGCCGCTGCTCCTGGCGGCGCTGGTGGTCGGCCTGATCATCAGCATCTTTCAGGCGGCGACCCAGATCAACGAGGCAACGCTGCAGTTCGTGCCGAAACTGGTGGCGATCTTCCTGGTCCTGATCCTGTTCGGCCCCTGGATGCTGCAATACATGGTCGATTACATCCAGCGTCTGTTCGGCAGCATCCCGCAGCTGATCGGCTGATCATGCTGAGCCTGAGCACGGCGCAGATCGATGCCTGGATCGTCTTCTACGCCTACCCGCTGGCCCGCACGCTCGGCCTGATCGCCACCGTTCCCCTGTGGAGCACCGCCGGCATTCCGCGCCGGACGCGCCTGATCCTCGGACTCGCCATCGCCGTCGCCATCGCGCCGGTGCTGCCGGCGATGCCGACGGTGCAACCCGGCTCGCTCGCCGGCCTGTGGATACTGGCGCAGCAGATGCTGATCGGCATCGCCATGGGCTTTGCCGCCCGCGTCGTCTTTGCCGCGGTAGACATGGCCGGCACCTACATGGGCTTCCAGATGGGCCTCGGCTTCGCCACCTTCTACGATCCGCTGGAAGGCGCCCAGACGCCGGTGCTTTCGGAGTTCATCGGACTGCTGTCGCTGCTCCTGTTCATGGCGCTGGACGGCCACCTGCTGTTCGTTTCCACCCTGGCCCGCAGTTTCGAGCTGATCCCGGTGGCGCCGGAAGCCTTGTCACCCAATAGCTGGCGCAACCTGTCCGAACTCGGCGGCAAGATCTTTTCCGCCGGCCTGCTGCTCTGCCTTCCGGTCTTGATCGCGCTGATGATCACCAACATCGCCCTCGGCGTGCTGAGCAAGGCTGCGCCGCAACTCAACCTGCTGGCCCTCGGTTTCCCGCTGACGCTGATCGGCGGTTTCGTGGTGATCGGTCTGAGCCTGCGCTATCTTGCCGTTCCATTTCAGGAACTCTACGACTTCGCGATCCGGGCGATGCTGGAATTCGCCCAGCCGGCGCTTCAGTAGGCGCCGTTCAACGCAAAGGAGTCGGCGGTTTCGCCCTTGACCAGGCGGATCGTTCCCTCGGCGACGCGCTGGGCGATCGGCGTCTGCGATTCGATGCCTTCGCTGTAGCTGGCGATCTGGTAAGCGACAAAGCCATTCTCTTCCTGCAACTGCCGCGCCCGTCGCTTGAGCACCTGCAAGGCCTCGCCCGAGCCACCGGTGTGGAAGCGCTTCATCTTCATCGACAAGCGGTAGCTGTCGTCGGCAAGCTTGGCTTCCTCGATCTCCCAGTTCGGCGCCAGCGGATCGTAGATCAGGTAAACCGCGGCGGCGGCGGCGAGCGCCATGCCGAGCTTGACGTTGGTGTTGGCGGCCAGCGAGAAGGTGCCGGTGCCCGCCGTGCTGCAGCCGCCGAGGGCGACGCAACAGGCCGCGACGAGGAGGATCGAAGGTTTCACAGGATACTGAACAGACTCATCTGGCTGGATTGCTTGAAGGTCAACTGCGCCGCCTGCAACTGGAACTGCAGTTGCGAGAACTGGGAGATGGCCGCGGTGTAATCGACTTCCTGCAGGTCCTGAAGGCGGGTGGCGTACTGCAGGTCGAAATCCTTGCTCGCCACCTTCAGGTCGTCTAGCGTGTTGAGTCGGGTGCCGACCGAAGCGATGCGGTTCGCCACATGGTCGATGGAAACGCTCAATTGATCCTGCAACTGCGCCCGCGTCGTTTCGTCGAAAGGAACGCCGCTGGTCGGATCGAAGATGTCGATCAGGTTCTGGACCGTCTCGAAGATCGAACTGCCGGTCTGGTTGCCCTGGGCATCCTTGACCTGCATGAAGACATCGAAACCGTTGTGTCCCATCTCCATGACGTTCGACGACGACACCCGAAGCTGCTGCTGCCCCTGGTCGCCGGCATAGGCGATACCGCTGCCGGAGGCTGTGAACGGCTTGGTCGACGACATGGTGCCGCTGTAGATGTAATTGCCGGTCCCGTCCTTGGCGTTGGCCAGGGTCAGGACGTTCTGCAACAGCTCCTCGAGTTCGGGAACCAACGCCGCCCGTTGCTCGTCCCCCTTGCCCTTGCCGGTGGCGGCGAGCTCGTAGATCCGGGCCAGGCCATCCTCGAGGTTGGTGAGGTTGGCTTCCATGTACGACAGTCGCGAGACCGCCGTGTCCTGGTTGCTGATGTACTGGTTGTTGATCGACTGCGACTGGCTGACCTGCTGGGCTTCCCAGGCGCCGATCGGGTCGTCGGACGGGGTCAGGATACGGCGCCCGGTCGACATCTGATTCTGCAGCTTGAACAAATCGGACTGCAAATCCTGCAGCCCCTGCGTTCCGGTGCCGAAGAGCATCGAGGTACTTATGCGCATTTTGCTCTCCCTTAGGATTTGAGCGACAGCAAGGTGTCGAACAGGGTGGTGCCGACCGACAGAATCTTGGCTGCCGCCTGGTAAGCCTGCTGGTACTTGATCAGGTTGGCCGCTTCTTCATCGAGATTGACCGCCGACAGCGAATCGCGTGACGCCGTTGCCTGATCGAGAACGGCGGTTTGCGCATCCATGCGGATTTTCGCCTCGCTGGTCTGGATCCCGTTGTCGGCGACGAGTTTGGAATAGGTCGACTGATAGCTGGCGGTGCCGCCGGACATCGTCTTCGTCGTCTGCAGGTTGGCCAGTTGCAGCACGTTACGGCCGTCCTGCACGCCGTCGGTGTTGCGCGCGAAGGTGAACTGGTCGCCAACCGCCGGCGTACCGCTGACGGAGAACGACATCCCGGAAAATTCGATGTTATCGAGCGCCTTCCCCGCGTTGTTCAGCGGAATGCTGCCGCTGCCGGTGACCGCCGTACCGTCGGCGTAAGTCGCGGTCCAGCTGCCGGTCGCTCCGTCCAGCGAGGTTGCCGACGCCGTCAGCGTTTGCGGCAGCGAAGCGGCCGAGTAGCCGACGCCGACACTGCCCTGGCCGATCAGCATGTTGCCGGTATTGGCCTGCGCCTGACTGACCCGCACCGGTGCCGCCGCCGCGATCAGCTTGGGATCGGCAACGATCTTGCTGTTGACGGCGAGGCTGTCGATGCTGTTGCTGTAAGGCTTGACGACGAAACGATCGCCTTCGGCGCCAACCGCGTTGATGTCGAAGCTGAGCCCTTCGTCGGGCAGGGAAACCGTACCGCTGCCACTGCCGGTGGCGACGACCTCGTTGTCGCTCAGGCGGGTGATCGTATATGCGCCGGCGGCGCCGAATTTCACCTGGTAATCGGACAGTTTGAGATTGGTGTAAAAACCGCCGTCGTTGGCCGTACTGGCATTCGCCTGCGGCGCCAGGAAACTGACGGCGATAGCGCCACTGCCGGTATTCTTGGCATTGGCCAGCACACTCGGCGTGCCCAGCGTGAAGAAGTCGCTTTGCAAGCTGCCACCGTCGGCGGCGATGTTACCCAGCATGTCCTGGCCCAGCGCGTGCTGGGCATTGAAAGTCAGCGCCAGCGAAGTGGCGATCATGCCCAGTTCCGCCTTCGTCTTGTCGAGCGAACCACTGCGGAATTCGAGCAGCCCGCCGAGTTCACCGCCGACGATCGACGACTCGGGCAACTCCAGCGAGACGTTCTTGCCCTGCAGACCGACCACGGTCCGCGACGCATCCGCCTGTGAAGGCTGTGCGGTCAAGGTCATCGCGCTGGTTCCAACCACCAGTTGCTGACCGTTGCCGAAAAAGAGGTTGACCGAACCATCGCCATTGTCGGTTGGGGTGACCTTGATCAGCTTGTTCAATTCGTTGATCACCTGGTCGCGCTGGTCCAGTAAATCGTTGGCCGGCTGCCCGTAGGCGCCCTGCGCCGCGACGATGCGCTGGTTGAAGGAAGCGATTTCCTTGGCGTAGCTGTTGATCGTCGTAACCGCATTCTCGATCCGACTGTTGATCTGCTCGGACATGTCCGAAAGACGGGTGTTCAGCAGATCGAAGCGGGAAACCAGAGTCTGGGCGGAACTGACCATCGACTGCCGGGCCGGCGCCGACGACGGATCGGAAGCCACCGACTGCACACCGGTAAAGAAGCTCTGCAAGGCCGGCGACAGACCAGCGCTGGAATCTGCAAACAGGTTGTCGATCTGCGATAGCTGGGTGTGCAGTGCTTCGAGTTCGCCGACACTGGACTGCGCGGAATTGACATGACCGGACAGGTAATTGTCGTACATCCGCTTGACCGTGTTGATCTCGACGCCCTGGCCGATAGCGCCCTGCCCGGTGTACACCGCGCCGCTCGTCGACTGCACCGTCATCTGGCGCGAATAGCCGGCGGTGTTCGCGTTGACGATATTGTGCTCGGTCGCCAGCAGACCCATTTGCGACACCTTGATGCCGCTGACGCCGATACTGAAAAGTCCTGTTGCCATCTTTCACCTCTAGGAAGGTCTACGGCCTCCCGACCAGAAAGTTAAGGCGGGTATCAACCGATCAGTGCTTGCCGGAGCGTCGGACCGTTGATGATGCTGGCCAGCTTCTCGGCGTATTTGGGATCGGTGGCATAGCCTGCCGCCTGCAACCTTCTCGCAAACTCCGTGCCATCCTGGGTGCCAATGACACCACCGTAACGCGAAGAATTGCGCAGCAGGCCGGCGTAATCGCGGAAGGCCTCGGCGTAGGACGAATAAGCCCGGAAATTCTCGACGACCTGTTGCGGCTTGCCGTCAACGTACTCGGTCGTCGTCACCGCCACGCTATCGCCGGTCCAGCCGGCCCCGGCCTTGATGCCGAAGAGGTTGTACGAGGAAGTCCCGTCCGCCTTGCGGATCTCGTTCTTGCCCCAGCCGCTCTCGAGCGCCGACTGGGCCACCAGGAACTGCGGCGGGATGCCGGTGGCGCGGGAAGCCTCGACCGCATGCGGCCAGACCTGACTGACGAATTCCTTGGGCGTCGTCGCTGCCGTCGCCTTGCTGCCGGACGCGGCCGCGCTGCTGGCAGCTGGCGCCGGATAGGCCGCCGAGGTCGGCAGGCGGCTCGGCACTTCGAGATACTGCAGATTCGTCGCCGCCGGCAAGTCCTTGCCGGCAAGGATTGCCGACAGATCGTCGCCGGCTGCCGCGCCGTCGGTCGGCGCGTACTGACGGCCCAGTTGCTGTTCGATCAGCCGCGCGAAGCCGACACCATTACCGGACGACGCCATGTTCTGGGCCATCTGCTGATCGAGCAGGCTGTTGTAGAAACGTGTCTGGTCACTTTGCAGCAAGCCGTCGCTGGGTACGGTATCGCGCATGCTCTTGAGGACCATCTGCAGGAACAGGGTCTCGAATTGCTGCGCCGCCGCCTTCAGGCCGGCCTGCGGGTCCTTGCGCAACTGCTCGCGCAGGTCCTGCGTCGCTCCCACATCGAAAACCGCGCGATTGGGCGTGTTCTGAACCTTGATCGACATGGCGGCGACTCAGATCACTTCCAGTTCGGCACGTAGCGCGCCGGCCGCCTTCATCGCCTGGAGAATGGCCAGCAAGTCCATCGGATTGGCGCCCAGCGCGTTGAGCGCCTTGACCACGTCGGCCAGGCTGGTGCCGGCCTTGACGCTGACCAGGCTGCCGGCATCCTGATTGACCTGAATATCCGGACTGCCGCCGCCGGCGCCATCGACCACCACCGACAGGTTGCCGTGCGCCACCGCGCAAGGCAGCAGGGCGACTCGCTGATTCATGACCACCGAACCGGTACGCGGATTGACGACGACCTTGGCCTGCGCCGTTGCCGCGCGCACTTCGAGATTTTCCACGCGGCCGAGAAAAGCCACCCGCGCATCGGCGCTTTCCGGGGCACGCAGGGCAATGCGGCGACCATCGATGGCCTGCGCCGTCCCGGCGCCCATCGCCTTGTTGATCGCTTCGACCATGCTCATCGCTGTGCCGAAATCGCTTTCCGCCAGTTCGTAATAAACGAAACCACCCTGGCCGAGCGCCGTCGCCACGGCGCGTTCGACCGTCGCCCCGCCAGGAATCCGGCCCGCCGACAGATGGTTGACCGTAACGCTGGCGCCGCCGGCACCGGCGCCGACACCGCCGACCATGACGCTGCCCTGGGCCATCCCGTAAATTTGCCCGTCGGCGCCCTTGAGCGGTGTCAGCAGCAAGGTGCCGCCGCGCAGGCTCTTGGCGTTGCCCATCGACGACACCGTGACATCGATCGTCTGCCCGGGCTTGGCAAAAGGTGCGAGATTGGCGGTAACCATCACCGCGGCGACGTTCTTCAGTTGCAGCTTGCTGGTCTGATCGGCGGTCAGATTGACCCCCATCTGCGACAGCATGTTGCCGATGGCCTGCGTCGTGAATGGTGTCTGCGTCGTCTGGTCGCCGGTTCCGTCGAGGCCGACCACCAGCCCGTAGCCGATCAACTGGTTGTTGCGCACGCCCTGCAAGGCCGCCAGATCCTTGACCCGCTCGGCCTGCGCCGGCAAGGCGAAGAGCGGGCCGAGGCAACAGGCAAGCAGCGCCAGGCGCAGATTCCTGGTAGCGGCAGAGAGCAGTTTCATGAGCGGTTTTCCCCGGCGGACGGACTAGAACGGCAAGACACTAAGAAAGAAGCGTGCCAGCCAGCCCATGACCTGGCCATCGGCGACCTGCCCGGACGACTTGTACTCGATCCGCGCGTCGGCGATCTTCGCCGAATCGACAGTGTTGGAAAAATCGACAAAAGAGGGATTGACGACGCCGGAGATGCGGATGAATTCCTGCTCGGCACCGATCGCAATCTGCTTTTCGCCCGATACCAGCAGGTTGCCGTTGGGCAGTACGTCGATCACGGTGACCGTCAGATTGCCGGTGAACACGGCATTGTTTGCCGCCTCGCCCTTGCCGTTGAAGTTGGTCGAGCTGGTGGCGGCCATGTCGAGGCCGCTCAGACCGCTGACCGGCATGCCGGCGAAGGCGGTGATGGCCGCCTTCTGGCTGTTGCTGCGGTCAAGCTTGTTGCTGGCCTTCTTCGACGCCGAGGTGTTCTCGGTGATGCGGACGGTAATCGTGTCGCCGACGAAGCGCGCCCGCCGGTCCTCGAACAGCGGTCGGGCAGCAGCGGCCTGATAAATGGCGCCGTTGGCCGCTGGCGCCAGTTGCCGCACTTCCGGACGCACCGTCATCGGCTGGTGCACGTTGGTCGGCGGCACGCTGGAACAGGCGGCGAGCAGGAGACAGGCAAGGGAAACAAGGACTTTCATGATTGCACCTCACAACTGCGTCAGGCGTCCCAGCATGGCATCGGAAGTGGAAATCACCTTGGAATTGAGTTCGTAGGCCCGCTGGGTCTGGATCATCGTCACCAGTTCTTCCGCCACGTTGACGTTCGAGGTTTCGACATAGCCCTGGCTGACGACGCCAGCGCCATTGCTGCCCGGCGTGTTCGGGGTTGGCGCGCCGCTGGCGGCGGTTTCCAGGAAGAGGTTCTGGCCGATGCTCTGCAGGCCGCCCGGATTGACGAAGGTGGCCACTTGTATCGTGCCGAGTTCGGTGGTTGCCGAACTGCCCGACTGGGTGATGCTGACGATCCCGTCGTTACTGATCGTCAGCGAGGTGGCGTCAGCCGGGATGGTGATGTTCGGTTGCAGCGGATAGCCCTCGGAGGTGACGATCTGTCCCTGGTTATCCTTCTGGAAAGAACCGTCGCGGGTGTAACCGGTGGTGCCGTCGGGCAACTGGATCTGGAAGAAACCGGCGCCGTTGATCGAGACATCGAGCGTGTTTTCGGTTTTCTGCAGGTTGCCCTGGGTGAAGATACGCGCCGTGGACACCGTCCGGGCACCGGTACCGAGCTGCAGACCGGTGGGGATCTGCGTCTGCTGCGAACTCTGCGCCCCCGGCTGGCGGATGTTCTGATAGAGCAGGTCCTCGAATACCGCGCGGGCGCGCTTGAAGCCGTTGGTGCTGACGTTGGCCAGGTTGTTGGCGATCACGTCGAGCTGGGTCTGCTGAGCATCGAGACCGGTCCGGGCTATCCACAGGGAGCGAATCATCTGGTTTTCCTATCAAGCGCTGAGCGACAGCAACTGGTCGGCGCGCTGTGCGTTCTGGTCTGCGGTCTGCATCATCTTGATCTGCAGTTCGAATTGCCGGGAAAGGCTGATCAGGTTGACCATCGCGTCGGTCACGTTGACGTTGCTGCCTTCCAGCGTTCCGGAAGCGACCCGGACGTTCTCGTCGGCTGGCGCCGGCTGCCCGCTGCGCAGACGGAACAGGCCGTCGTCGCCACGCACCAGTTCACCGTCGCCCGGATTGACCAGCTTCAGACGACCGACCGGGTTGACGTTGTTCGGCGTGCCGAAGGTGGAAATGATCGAAACCGTGCCGTCGGGCGCGATCTCGATGTTGTTGTCGGGCGGAATGGCGATCGGACCACCGTCGCCCATCACGGTATGACCGGACTTGGTCTGCAGTTCGCCATTGACGTTGACGTCGAGGCTGCCGGCCCGGGTATAGGCTTCGCTGCCATCCGGCAAGCGGACCGCCAGCCAGCCGCTGCCCTGCACCGCGACATCGAGGCTGCGCCCGGTGAACATCAGCGGACCGGCGTCGAAGACGTCGGCCACCGAAGCATCGACGACGAAGGCGCGAGTCGGCATGGTATTGCCCTGGACCTCGACGGCGCGGAAGCGGTGCTCCTGCGCCTTGAAGCCGATCGTGCTGGCGTTCGCCAGGTTGTTCGCGGTGCCGGCCTGCTGCATGAAGACATGCTTGGCGCCGGTCATCGCGGTATAGATCAGGCGGTCCATGGCAATTCCGTCAATGCAGCCTCAATACCCTCGATCAACGCATGCTGATCAGCGTCTGCAGCAACTGATCCTGGGTCTTGATCGACTGCGCGTTGGCCTGGTAATTCCGTTGCTGGATGATCATCTGCACCAGTTCCTGGCTCATATCGACGTTCGATTCCTCGATCCGTCCCGAGCTGATCGTGCCGTTCAGGCCCTCACCCGGCGCGGCGACTGCAGGACTGCCGGAATCGATCGTCTCGCCCCAGAGGTTGTCGCCCAGCGAGGAAAGACCGTTCGGATTACGGAAGGTGGCAAGGATGACACGACCGAGTTCGCGCGTCTGACCATTGGTGTAGCTCGCCTGCATGATGCCGTCGGCCGAGATCGAAACACTGGCCACTTCTCCCGGCGGCGAACCGTCCTGAGTCGTTTCATAAACCGCGGAATCGGCACGCCGCTGCGTGAATTGCGACAGGTCGTAATCGAAGGTCAGGTCGGCAGCACCGGTACCCAGTGTGGCCGAGGGAATGCTGATCGTCCCTTCCCCACCCGACTCCCAGGCGCCCGTCGTCGAGTCGAAGACGATGTCGCTCTGCGTGGTCGGCGCGCTGTTGTCGAAGGTGGTGTAAACCCCCCAGGTATTCGACGTCGTCGGCGCCTCGCGCACGAAATACATGTTCAGGGAATGCTGGTTGCCAAGGCTGTCGTAGACCGCAACCGAAGTTGCGAAACTGTAGGAATCCGGATCATTGACATCGAATGGCGAAGTCGCCGGCACTTCGAGCTGCGAGTCGAGGTTGGCGCGCACCGTCACCGCGGCGCCGGTGTTACCGGTCGCCTTGGCGGCGATCCCCTGCGGTGGCACGTAGAGCGGGCGCGGGGTCGTCGAACCGATATAGGACACCATGCCGTCGGAACCGACGCTCTGGTAGCCCATCAAACGCTCGCCGAGCGCCGTCACGACGTAACCGTTCTTGTCGAGGTCGAACTGCCCGTTACGGGTGTAGGCGACCGTGTCGTTGCCGCGCTGGATGACGAAGAAGCCGTTGCCGCCGATCGCCATGTCCAGCGAATTGCCGGTTGCAGTGACCGCGCCTTGCGTGAAGCTTTGCCGGACCGCCTGATTGACGCTGCCCATGCCGACCTGCGCGGAGGTGGAACCACCGCCCATGGCCGATGCGAATGCATCCGCGAACACGGTGCTGCTTGCCTTGAACCCCGCCGTCGCGGCGTTGGCCACGTTGCTGGAGATCACGTCAAGCGCCCGCGCCGACGAGTTCAGCCCGCTAAGTCCTTGTTGAAATGCCATGATCTTTCTCCACTCAGTTCAGTATTTGCCGGATGTCTGTGTAGCTGACGCTCTTGTTGCCGTTGAGCACCAGCGCAGCACCGGAGGACAGCATGGTTACAGCACTAATCGTGCCAGCTTCCAGGGATTCGCCCTTGACCTTGGTCGTTCCCTTGGTCGCTTCGAAAGTGAAGTTGTAGGTGCCCTCGGCCGCCTTGGTCCCGTCCGCCTTCGTGCCGTCCCAGTAGAAGCTGCCGATGCCGGCCGACATGGCGCCGATGTCCTGGGTCGTCACCAGATTTCCGTCGCTGTCACGGATCTTCACGGTAACGCTTTCGGCGGCACTTTCGAGGTTGAAGCCGGCAATCGCCCCTTCGCTGCCAAGTTCCATTTCGTTGCCGGCAATAAATACCGTTTTGCCGATCATTGCTGCCGCCTGCATGTTCTGGACGGCGCTATAGCTGCTCAGCAGCTTTTCCATCGTCGTGTTCAGCTTCTCGATGCCGCTGACCGTACTGATCTGCGATAGCTGCGCCGTCATCTGATTGGCATCGGTCGGATTCAGCGGGTCCTGATTCTTTAGCTGCGTCGTCAGCAGCGTCAGGAATTGGGTCTGCATGTCATCGGCGGCCGAAGTCGTCTTGGTCGTCGTCTTTTCCTGGTACAGGGGATGCGTCGTGGAAGAGGTTACGCTTTCAGTGCTCATGTCAAACTCCGGTTATTGCCCCTGGCCGATCTGCAAAGTCCGCATCATCAGACTCTTGGCGGTATTCATCACTTCCACGTTGGCCTGGTAGGAACGGGAAGCCGAAATCATGTTGGTCATTTCCTCGACGACATTGACATTCGAATAGGACACATAGCCCTTGGCGTCAGCCGCCGGATTCTTCGGGTCGTAGACCATGCGCGCCGGGGCCGCGCTTTCCACCACCTGGCGGACGCGGACGCCGGTGGATACCGAGGCGTCGCCACCCATCGGCGTCGCTTCGAAAACCACCTGCTTGGAGCGATAGGCCTTGCCGTCCGAGGTGACGATGCTGTCGGCGTTGGCGAGATTTGACGCCACCGTGTTGAGGCGCATCGACTGCGCCGTCATGGCGCTCGAAGAAACCTGGAAGATGTTGAACAGGCTCATCCGTATTCTCCTGCTTAGCCTTGAGTGCCGCTCATCGCGGTACGCAGGCCGCTGAACTTGTCGCTGATCAACTGGGTCAGTATCTGGTACTGGATCGCGTTGTCGGCGATCTGCGCGCGCTCGACGTCCATATCGACGGTATTGCCATCGACCGCCGATTGCGCCTCGCCACGGTACTGCAGGCGCACGCTGCCGGCGCCATTGCCAGCACCGAGATGCCCGGCGGAAGTCCGCGCCAGCGGCAACGCGCCATCCGACGGCCGGCCGGCCATGGCCTGCGCCATCGCCTGGCTGAAATCGAAGTCGCGCGCCTTGTAGTTCGGCGTATCAGCGTTGGCGATGTTCGAGGCGAGCACCTGCTGGCGCTGCGCCCGCAGATCGAGCGCTTTGCTATAGACCCCAAGGTGACTTTCAAGATTGGCCATCTGCCTTATCTCCGAAGATTTGCAGCAAACAAAAGCAGATAACGTGCCAGACAACAGCTTCACCCGGACACCCGGCTGGGGCACAATGACGCCATGCCTGCATTCCTGCTCCTGACCCTGTTGCTGCTGGTGACACCACCGCTCGCTGCCAGCGAACCGCAAGCGATCCTGAAAGCGGCGGAAGACCTTGCCCGCAAACTGGCAACCGGCCAACCCGGCGAAGTTCAGGTGGTCGCCGGACCAATCGACAGCAGCCAGCTACCCGCCTGCAGCGCGCTGGAAACCAGCCCGCCGGCCACCCCGCGCAACCTCGGACGCATCCACGTCGGCGTGCGCTGCCTGGCGCCGGTCGAATGGAGCATCCTGGTCCCGGTACAGATTTCGGTGATCGCCGACTATGTCGTCACGCGCAAGGCGCTACTCGCCGGCAGAAGCATCCAGAGCGATGACCTGGCGTTCAACCGCGGCGATCTCGCCGCCCTGCCGCCTGGCACCCTGCTCAGGCCCGAGCAGGCGCTGGGCAAGACCCTGCGCAACTCGATCGGCGCCGGCCATCCGCTACGCGCCAACCAGTTGCGCTCGCCGTTGATGGTCCGCCAGGGACAGGCGGTGAGAGTCATTGCGCGAGGCAAGGGCTTCGAAGCCAAGGCCGAAGGCAAGGCCCTCAACAATGCCGCCGCTGGCGAGGTGGTGCGAGTCCGGATGAGTTCCGGCAAGACGCTCGGTGGCGTCGTACAGGAAGATGGCTCCATTCTTTTGTCGAATTAGGCTAAAGTTCAGGCCAGAGCAACCGTAATCACGAACAAGATCAAAAGCACACCGGGTTTCATCATGAAAATCGACACCTCGACCTTCAGCGCCGCTTCCGTGCGCACGGGGGGCTCGCCGGCAAAAACCGGCAACGCCAGCCGCAGCAGCGAAGCAGTCAGCCTCAGCGCCGCCTCGACCGCGCCCCTGGATTTGCCGCAGGCGCCGCCGGTCAATGCCGCGAAGATTCAGGAAATCAAGCAGGCCATCGCTCAGGGGCGTTTCGAGATCAATCCCGAAGCCATCGCCGACGGTCTGCTCGAAACCGCCCGCGATCTGGTCAACAGCCAGCGCAAGGCCTGATGTCCGCGCTGCGCGAACTCCTGCTGCAGGAAAAGGAACTGCTCGACCGGTTCATCACCTGTTTACACGAGGAAGCCACGGCCCTCAAGGAAATCCGTCCGGAGGCGCTGGACGGTGTCGGCCAGTCAAAACTGGCACTGACCCAGCAACTCGACGCCATCGAAAATCGACGCAACGCCTTAACCTCCGTCCCTGGCAGTGCCACCGGACGTGCCGCGATGCAGCAATGGCTGAGCCGCCATCCCGAGGAAGCGGCGAGCAGCGCTCTGTGGAATGAAGTTCTCGCCCTGGCCACCGAGGCCAAGCGGCTACACAATCTGAACGGCGAATTGATCGCCATGCACCTGAGCAAGACCAGCGAAGCCATCGAGATTCTCTCCCAGCGGCTGCGCGACAAACCGCTCTATGGCAGCGACGGGCAAAGCACCGGCAGCACCGGCTGCCGTATCGTCGACTCGGCCTGACGCCGTTTCCGCCCCACCCATACTCGCATTTATTGCAGCGGTTGCGCCGATAACTCGGTTGGGCGCTCCGGACGTTCCGAATCGATCAGGATGCTCACACGGCGGTTTCTCGCCCGCCCTTCCACGGTCGTATTCGTTTCGACCGGCCGGGTGTCGCCGTAACCGATCGCCGTCAGCCGCTCGGCGCCAACCCCGGCATCGTTGAACAGGCGCAGCACGGTAGTTGCCCGCATCGCCGACAACTCCCAGTTGGAGGGGAACTGCGGCGTCGCGATCGGCACGTTGTCGGTATGGCCTTCGATGGTGATCGGAAAATCCGAATCCGCCAGCACTGCCGCCACCGCCTGCAAGGCGCTGATCGACGCCGGTTGCAGGTTGGCCTGACCAAGAGCGAAGAGGATGCTGTCGTTGATTTCTATGGTGACGCCGCGGCTGGTCTCGAGCAGCCTCACCTTGCCTTGCGCCACCAGTGGTTGCAAGGCACGCATGATTTCCCCCGCGACATCGCGCATCGTCTCCCGCTGCGCCACCCGGGCCGCCTCGACCTTCGCCGCCGCGACCCGGTCAGGCTTGGTCACCGGTTTCGGCGGCATCACCGGCGCCCCCTGAATCACCACCATCGGCTGTCCGCCGGGCGAACCGGTGGTGTTCTTGAAGGCGTTGACCAGCGAATCGGACAGCACCCGGTACTTGCCTTCGTTGACCGACGAAATGGCGTACATGACGACGAAGAAGGCGAACAGCAGGGTGATGAAATCGGCGTAGGAAACCAGCCAGCGCTCGTGGTTCTCCGGCTCTTCCTCGCGATGTCGCCGCCGCGCCATCAGTGCAGATAGCCCTTCAGGCGGCTTTCGATGATGCGCGGATTGTCGCCGACGGCGATGCCGACCAGGCCGTCGATCAGCATTTCGCGTACCGAAACCTGACGGGCGATGTAGTACTTGAGCTTGCCGGCGATCGGCAGATAAATCAGGTTGGCCAGGCCGACACCGTAGATGGTTGCAACGAAGGCGACGGCGATTCCGGAACCGAGCTTGGTCGGGTCGGAAAGGTTTTCCATGACGTGGATCAAGCCCATCACGGCACCGAGGATGCCAATCGTCGGCGAGTAGCCGCCGGCCGATTCCCAGACCTTGGCCGCCTGCCGCCATTCCTGCTCGTAACTGTCGATATCGACTTCCAGCAAGTCACGGATTCGCTCGGGGTCGGCGCCATCGACCAGGAGCTGCAACCCCTTGCGGGTGAACTCGTCCTTGACGCCGGGAAGGTGATTCTCCAGCGCCAACAGGCCTTCGCGCCGCGAAAGCTGGCTCCATTGAAGAATCTGCTCGATACTCCGCTTCTGGTCGAAGGTCGGCGGAAACCAGACCCAGCGCGCCATCTGCACGCCGCGCCTGAAAACGGGAAACGGATTCTGCAGCAGCACCGCGCCCAGCGTGCCACCAAAGACGATCAACAGCGCCGTCGGCTGCACCAGCGAACCGACATGGCCGCCCTCGAGCAGTTGTCCGCCAACGATGGCCAGCAAGCCAATCGCCAGCCCGGCCAGGCTGAGCTTATCCAAGCGACTTCTCCTTGCGCCGGCGCCCGACGGCCTGCTTGACCTCGCCGACCAGTTGCCCGCGCAAGCGGGCGATCGCCTGGCTATGCAACTGGCAGACGCGGGACTCGGTGACGCCCATGACTTCGCCGATCTCGCGCAGGTTGAGATCCTGTTCGTAGTAGAGGGCCATCATCAGCTTCTCGCGTTCGGGCAGGCGGGCGATCGCCTTCACCAAATTCTCCCGGATGTCCTTGTCTTCCAGGATACCGGCCGGATCGCCATCACTATCGACGAAATGGCGCTCGAGAAAGTCGGCATCCTCTTCGTCGCCGAAATCCTCGTAATAGACGAGTTGATGGCCGCGCGCATCCTGCAGCAGTTTCTGGTATTCGCTCAACCCCATGCCCAGCGCGTCGGCCAGTTCCTGCTCGGAAGGGGCGCGACCGTGCTGGTGTTCGAGCTGGTTGATCGCCTGTTCGATACGCCGCAGTTCGCGCCGCAGGTTACGCGGCAGCCAGTCGTTGGCACGCAGGCCATCGAGCATCGCACCGCGCACGCGCTGGGTGGCGTAGGTCTCGAACTGGGCGCCGAATCCTTCCTGGAAACGGTCGATCGCATCGAGCAGGCCGATCATGCCGTTCTGCACCAGATCCTCGAACTGCACGTTGGCCGGCAAGCGCGCCAGCAGGTGATAGGCGACACGCTTCACCAGCGGCACGAAGCGCTGAACCAACTCGTTCCGGTCTGGCTGCCCCGCGGCGGTGTACATCAGGCTCGTAAGACGTTCGGTGTTATGCGTTGGCTCAAGTGTAACAGTTGCTGAAGGAATTGTTCGACCCCGCCCTGGCCGGCATCGCCCTGCTGCCAGTACTGCATGTCCGCCGCCAGATCGCGGAAGGCGTTGGCCGCCGGCGAGTCCGGCACCTGGAAGAGGACCGGCCTGCAGAGCTGGCTGGCGGTGCGCAGCGCCTCGTCGTAGGGAATGGCACCAGCATAGTCGAGCGTCGCCACGCCGCGTTGCGTCGCCACCTGGGCGATGTTCTGGTAGATCGAGCGGGCGTCGTCGAGGCTGCGCACCTTGTTGACCAGGATGCGAAAATGGCGCCGCGAGAAGGCGTGACTGACTTTCTTGATCAGTGCGTAGGCTTCGGTGATCGACGCGCTGTTGCCGGAGAGGACGACCACGGTCTCCTGCGATACCAGGCCGAAAGGCGAGAATCCGGCCGGGTGGGCGATCGTCGCATCGACCAGGATGACATCCACCGAGCGCTCGAGACCGGACATCGCATCGACCAGCGTCTGTTGCTGGTGCAGGGACAGCCGTCCCAGCTTGCGTACCGCCTTTGCCGCCGGCAGGATGGAAAGGCCGCTCATCGGCCGCAGCAGAACCTGCTGCAACGGCAGTTCGCGCTGCACGACGTTGAGCAGGTCGTAGGCGCCCTGCATGCCGAAGGTCGCCGCGATGTCGTCACCCGGCGCATGTTCGTCGATGATCAGCACTTCCTTGCCCAGACGGGCCAGGGCGACACCGAGATTGGCAACGGTGACGCTGCGGCCGACGCCTTCGCAACCGGCAACAAAAGTCACCACCTGCAGCCCGTGGCTGCCGAACAGACGGCGCAGGCCGGCCGCCTGGTCCACGCGAAAATCAGCCACGACGTCCTCCCACCGCCATCATGCCGGCATTGGCCATGATCAGGCCGGGTTCGACACCGTTGTACTTGTGCGGCGAGGTTTCCGGCACATCCTTGAAGGCCCGGTGCAACAGGTAGCTGCGGTTGGGCAGATGGAGGTCTTCCGGCACGCGCTGGCCGTTGGAGACGTAGTAGAGCGGCAGGCCGTGGCGCATGATGACGTCGAGCGGTGCCGCCAGGCTGGCTGCCTCGTCGATCTTGGTCAGGATGCAGCCTGCCAGGTTGTAGCCGGCGTAGGCGCGGATCACGTCGTCCAGGGTGTCGCCGCGCGAGGTCGACGACAGCAGCAGCAGGCGCTGCACGTCGCAGCCGGCCAGCATGTCGTTCATCTCGGGAACCAGCTTGTCCTTCTGGCTCATCCCCATGGTGTCGATCAACACCATGTGCTTGTGCTGCAGTTCGATCAGGGTCTGGCGCAGTTCCAGCGCGTCCTTCACCAGATAGACGGCGACGCCGAGAATCCGGCCGTAGATGCGCAGCTGTTCGTGGGCGCCGATCCGGTAGCCGTCGGTGGTCACCAGCGCGACCTTGCTTGGCCCGTGGCGCAGCACGCAACGCGCGGCAAGTTTTGCCGTGGTCGTCGTCTTGCCGACGCCGGTCGGCCCGACCAGCGCATAGACGCCGCCGCGGTCGACGATGTCACCGTCGCTGCCAACGATGGTCAGCGAGCGGTCAGCCGCCCCCTTGACCCAGGCCATCGCTTGCCCGGCATCCATTTCCGGCGGCAGGTCGGTGAGCAGGTCGCGCGCCATCTGCGGCGAAAACCCGGCGTCGAGCATCTGCCGCAGGACTTCGGTCTTCACCGGTTCGGAGCGCGCGGTCTCGCCCCAGGCGAAGCCGGCCAGGTGCTGCTCGACGATCTTGCGCAGCGAGCGGATTTCGTCCATCACCGCCTGCGGCACCACTTCGGCCTCCGGGCGCCGGGCTGGCGCGGCCTGCGTCTGCGCTGGTGCGACTTGCGGCTGGGGGCGTTGCGGCGGCGCGGTCGGGCGCGGCGGCACGTCCGCCTGACGCAGGGCACCAGTGCGCGGAATGCCAGCATTGACCTGTGCCGCCTGCCGTTGCTGCGGCGCTGCCGCCTGCGGCCGAGGTGCCGGCGGCGACTGCGGCTGAACCGGCGGCATCGTGCCGCTGATCCGGGCGCGGGCAGAACTGAGCATGACCCGGTAATCGTCATCGACACTCGGCGCAGCGGGCCGTTCGACCGGTGGTGGCGTGATATCGCCAGCCGGCGTCGGCACGATCATCGCCATGTCGCGCGCGGCCACCGCCATGATCTCGACCCCGCCCGGCACACCGCGGTTGGACAGGATGATGGCGTCGTTGCCAAGGGTTTCCTTGACTTTTCTCAAGGCGTCCCGCGCATTGGCGGCAATGAATTTTCTGACGTTCATGTTCTACCTCCGATGATCGAGGTCACCTTGATGATTCGATTCTCAGGAACTTCGTTGTGCGACAGCACCTTCAGTTGCGGTACGGTGCGGCGCAGGAATCTGGAAAGCAGCAGGCGCAGGCTGGACGGCACCAGGAGGACGGCCGGCAGTCCCAGCCCTTCCTGACGCCCCGCGGCGGCGGCGGTTTCGCGCACCAGGGTGTCGGCGAGGCCAGGCTCGAAACTGGTGTTTTCCGATCCGCCGGCAACCGCCTGCGCCAGCAGGCGCTCGAGCGTCGGATCAAGCGACATGACCTGCATTTCGCCGTTGCCCGGGAACAGCTGCTGGACGATCGCACGGCCGAGGGCGATGCGCACCTGGACGATGAGGTCGTCGGCACTTTGCGTGCGCAGCGCGTGATCGGCGACGGTCTCGATGATGGTGCGCATGTCTCGGATGTGCACGCCTTCGTCGAGCAGGCCCTGCAGGATTTTCTGCAGGCTGCCCAGCGGCAGGACCTTGGGCACCAGGTCCTCGACCAGCTTGGGCATTTCCTTGGCCAGATGGTCGAGCAGTTGCTGCACTTCCTGGCGCCCGAGCAATTCGGCGGCGTGGGTCAGGATCAGGTGGTTGAGGTGGGTGGCGACGACGGTCGACGCATCGACCACGGTGTAGCCGTAAGCCTGTGCCTGGTCGCGCTGCATGATGTCGATCCACACCGCCGGCAGACCAAAGGCCGGGTCCTTGGTCGGCGTGCCGCTCAGGGTGCCGGCAACGCGCCCCGGATTGATCGCCAGGAACTGGCCGGCATAGGCTTCGGCGGCGCCGACCTCGACGCCCTTCAAAAGGATGCGGTAGGCGTTCGGCTTCAATTCGAGGTTGTCGCGGATGTGCACCGGCGAGACCAGGAAGCCGACTTCCTGGGCGAACTTCTTGCGGATGCCGCGGATACGGCGCAGCAATTCGCCATCCTGGCTCTTGTCCACCAGCGGGATCAGGCGATAGCCGACCTCCAGACCGAGCACGTCGAGCGGCGCGACATCGCTCCAGCTGGCTTCGACGGCTTCCGGAATCGGCGGCGGCGCCACCTTGACCGGCGTACTGACGGTCTGTTGTTGTTTGTTGGCGAGGCGCCAGGTAAACCAGGCGAGGCCGCCGGCGATGAGCAGGAAAACCAGGTTGGGCATGCCCGGAATCATGCCGAGCAGGGCGATGATGCCGGCGGTGATGCCGAGCACCTTGGGATTGCTGAAAATCTGGATGACGAACTGCTGACCCATGTCGCGATCGTCGGAAACCCGGGTCACCACCAGACCGGCGGCAATCGAGATGATCAGCCCCGGGATCTGGGCGACCAGACCATCGCCGATCGCCAGCAGGGTGTAAACCCGGCTCGCTTCGGCGATCGGCATGTCGTGCTGCGCCATGCCGACGATCAGGCCGCCGACGATGTTGAGCAGCATGATGACGATGCCGGCGATGGCGTCGCCGCGGACGAATTTCGACGCACCGTCCATCGAACCGTAGAACTCGGATTCGCGGGAGATGTCGCTGCGCCGCCGCCGGGCCTCTTCTTCGCCGATCAGGCCGGCGTTGAGGTCGGCGTCGATCGCCATCTGCTTGCCCGGCATCGCATCGAGAGTGAAGCGCGCGGAAACTTCGGCGACGCGCCCGGCGCCCTTGGTGATGACGATGAAGTTGATCACCACCAGAATCATGAAAACGATGATACCGACCGCGAAGTTGCCGCCGACCAGAAAATGCCCGAAGGCCTCGATCACCTTGCCGGCCGCATCCGGACCGTTATGCCCTTCGAGCAGCACGACGCGGGTGGAGGCGACGTTGAGCGACAGGCGCAACAGCGTCGTCACCAGCAGGACGGTCGGGAAAACCGAGAAATCCAGCGTTTTCTGGGTGTTCACCGCAACCATCAGGACCAGCACGGCGATCGCGATGTTGAAGGTGAAGAAGAGGTCGAGGATGAACGGCGGCAACGGCAGGACCATCATGGACAGCACCATGAGGATCAGGATCGGCGCCGCCATCTGGACGACGTTCAGCCGTCCGAGCAGGCTTTGCAGACGCATCGAACCGGCCGCCATTTACGCAGCCTCCGGCACAAGTTCGGGCGGCACCGGCAACTGCTGCGGCGGCACCGGATAGGCACCACCCGTTTCGCGCCAGCGCGCCAGTTGGTAGATGTAGGCGAGAACTTCGGCGACCGCGGCGTAAAGCCCGCCCGGAATCTCCTTGTCGAGATCACCATGCTTGTACAGGGCGCGTGCCAGCGGCGGCGCTTCCAGCGTCGGCACCGCATGCTCGGCGGCCAGTTCGCGGATCTTCAAGGCGATCACGCCGGTTCCCTTGGCCACCACTTTCGGCGCCGCCATGCCGGCCTTGTAGGCGAGGGCGACGGCGTAGTGCGTCGGGTTGGTGACGATCACGTCGGCCTGCGGCACCGCCTGCATCATCCGACGCCGCGCAGCCTGCATCTGCAGGCTGCGGATGCGCCCCTTGACCATCGGGTCGCCCATCATTTCCTTCATTTCCTGCTTGACCTCGTCCTTGGTCATCTTCAGCTTGTGGTAGTACTGCCAGAGCTGGAAGGGAACATCCGCCGCGACCACGATGAGCAGCGTGAGAACGAGCATCAGGAAGGAAAACATCAGCATGTCGCCGGCGTGCGCCAGTCCGCTTTCCAGCGGCTCGGCCAGGAGACCGAAGATCGCGTCGCGCTGCCGCGAAATCAGCAGCACGGCGACGCCACCGACCAGCGTCGCCTTGAGTACCGCCTTGCCGAGCTCCATCAGGCTGTTCCAGGAGAACATCCGACCCAGACCGCTCAGCGGATTCATGCGCTGCAGATCGGGAACCAGGGCCTTCGGCGCGAACACCCAGGCATTGAGGAAGAACGGCGGCAGGATCGCCGCCACCAGCAGCAGGCCGAATAGCGGCGAGAAAACGAAGAAGGTGTCGGCAAACAATTCGACCATCCGTGGGACGATCATCGCCGGCTCGAGAAGGTGGTGAATTTCCGGGGTAAAGGCCTTGCGCCCCAAAGCCAGACTGCGGTCGAGAAACCAGCCACCCATCATCCAAAGCGTAATGGCGGCAACGATGAGCACGGTGAAAGTACCGAGCTCGCGCGAATGGGGAATCTGCCCTTTTTCGCGCGCCTGCTCGATACGCCTACCGGTTGGCTCTTCAGTTTTCTCGAGATCGCTGTCTTCAGCCATGACCATTATCTGTACAGGGTATGGCTATTATAGAAAAAAACCAAAGAAATTAAATAGGTAGCGCGTCTTTTTTAATCAGTTTCGAGGTAAACGGCGCAAGCCAATGACAAATAGCAAAACACAAAAAAAGGGAGGAGGCCTCAGCCTCCTCCCTAACTCGTTGACCGGCAAGGAAATCGTCGTTCAGGAGAATTCGAAATTGCGGATCGCCGTTCCCATTTCAGCGTGCTGGCCGTAATCGGCAAGCAACTCCTTCATGTCGAGGATGAGCACGATCTGTCCGTTCGACAGCGTGGTCACGCCCGCCACCCCCTTCGGCCGGAAATCTTCCAGCGACTTGATGACGGCATCGTCGCGACCGGCGAAGCTGTCCACCCCGAGGATGAAGCTACGTTCCGCGGTCTGCATGAAGACCCCGTATTCGGGTGGCCTGACGATTTCCCAGCCGAGCAGCTTGGCCAGCGAAATCACCGGCAGCACTTCGCCGCGTACCACCAGGGTTTCCTTGCCGCCGACTTCCTGGATGCGCTGTTGATCGATCGGCAGGATTTCCCGAACCAGCGACAGCGGCAGGGCGAACGGCTGATCGCCGAGCAGCACCAGCAAGACCGGCAGGATGGCCAGGGTCAGCGGCAGGGAGATCAGGAAGACCGAGCCCTTGCCCGGTTCCGAGCGAATCTCGACCGAACCGTTGAGCTTCTGGATGTTGGTCTTGACGACGTCCATACCGACGCCGCGTCCGGAGACGTCGGAAATCTGCGTCTTGGTCGAGAAGCCCGGCAGGAAGATCAGGTTCAGGCTCTGCCGCTCGTCGAGGGTATTGGCCTCTTCTTCCGAAATCAAACCCTTGTCCACCGCCTTGGCGCGGATTCGTTCGGCGCTCATGCCCCGACCGTCGTCGGCAATGATCAGGACGATGTGATCGCCCTCCTGGCGCGCTTCCAGGCGAACCAGGCTCTTCGCCGGCTTGCCGGCGGCCGAGCGCTCTTCGGGCATTTCGACGCCATGATCCACCGCGTTGCGGATCAGGTGGATCAGGGGATCGGCCAGATCCTCGATCATCGTCTTGTCGACTTCGGTTTCCTCGCCGGCCAGCACCAGTTCGACATCCTTGCCGAGCTGCCGGGCCAGGTCGCGGGCAATCCGCGGATACTTCTGGAACAAGCGGCCGATCGGCTGCATCCGGGTCTTCATCACCGAGTTCTGCAGATCGGAAACCAGCAGATCGAGCTGGCTGACCGCCTGATCGAGCGCATGCAGGGTCTCGGAATCGTTCTTGCCGGCCAGGATGTCGGCGCGCAGGCTGGTCAGGCGGTTCTTGGTGAGGCCGATTTCGCCGGACAGGTTGAGTACCTGATCGAGACGCGAGGTATCGACCCGGATCGTGTTCTCCCGGCCGCGCTCTTCCGCCCGTCGCGAGCTCGCGCCCTGGGCCGACGGACGATCGCTGGCTCGCCGCCCGAACGGCGACGGCGCCGCCGTCTTGGCCGACTTGGCGGCAACCGACGCCGACTCGGCGCGCGTGATCAACTCGCCTTCGGCGGCCTGCGCCACCTGGGCGGTTTCGCCAGTCACCGCCGCCTGCAAGGCGGCCCAATCTGGCTCGCCGGCACCAGCCGGCGCCGCTGCCGCCATCGGCTTGGCAGGTGCGGGCTGGACAACCGGCTCGGCTGCGGGCATCTCGCCGTTGAGCGCCCCCTGCAGCGCGGCGATCACCCGACCATCGGCAGGTTGCGGCTGCACCCCTTGGCCGAGTTCGCCGAACATTTCACGCACGCCACGCGTGGCGTCCATGATCACGTCCATCAGTTCGGCGGTCAGTTCGAGTTCGCCATTGCGCAAGCGATCGAACAAATTTTCGGTGAGGTGACACAGGGTCACCAGTTCGGTCGCATTGAGAAAACCGGCGCCGCCCTTGACCGTGTGAAAACCGCGAAAGATGTCGTTCAGCAGACCTTTGTCGTCGGGCGTCTTTTCCAGATCGACCAGCTTGTTATCGACATCGGAGAGCAGATCGTGGGCTTCCTGCAGGAAATCCTGCAGCAGATCTTCCATGCCAGAAAAGTCGCTCATCTCAGTTCCTCCTCAGAACCCTAGACTGTCGAGCAGATCATCGACCTGCTCCTGATTGACGACGACGTCGGAGCGTCCCTCGGCATTGACCACGGGACCGTTCATCAGACTGGTCACCTCGTCGGTCTTGCGGGCATCGGGCAAGACCTCGATAAGCAAACCCATCAGGCCGCTCTCGAGTTCCTGCGCCAGAGTGACGATCTTCTTGATCACCTGCCCGGTCAGATCCTGGAAGTCCTGAGCCATCATGATTTCGGTCAGCTGGGCATGCGTTGCCCGTGCTTTTTCCGGTAATTGCTGCTTCAGGAACTCCCGGGTCTCGATCGCCAGTTGCCGGAACTCCGCCGGACTGGTCTGGTTGGCGAATACCTTGTCCCAGGCCTGACCAAGGCTCTGCGAGCGGCTTTCCATATCATCGACCAGCGGACCAGCAATATCGGTCGCGTTGAGAACGCGGCACGCCGCCTGTTCGGTCAGGTTGGCCACATAAGCCAAGCGATCCTTGGCGTCCGGTATTGCGGCAACGGTTTTTTCCAGCAGCTTGTCGTAGCCGAGCTGGCCCAGCGTGTCGTGCAAGACGCGCGCCATCTGGCCAATCCGGTTGAACACGGCTTCCTGCTGCGGCCATTGCCCACCCGAGTCGTCCGTGGCCTTGTCTTGCTGACTGGCCGCGCTCTGCGCCGCAACGCTGTCGAACAGCGCCTGCAGCTCGTCGTTATCGCCGTCCACGGCGACCTTTGGCGCGGCGGGCGGCGGCACCGGCGCCGCCGGTACGGCGGCATAATCCGCGGCGATCGAATCGAACAGCGCTTCGAGGTCGGCGGAATCGTTACTGGCTGACATGCTATCCCCCTTAACCCTGGCCGAGTTTTTCGAAAATCTTGGTCAACTTTTCGGACAGGGTACCCGCCGTAAACGGCTTGACGATGTAGCCGCTGGCCCCCGCCTGCGCCGCCGCGATGATGTTTTCCTTCTTGGCCTCGGCAGTGATCATCAGCACCGGCAAGTGTTTCAGGTGCGGCGTCGCCCGGATCGTCTGCAATAGCGTCAGGCCATCCATGTTCGGCATGTTCCAGTCGGTAACGACGAACTCGAAGCCCCCCCCTTGCAGCTTCTGCAGGGCGATGGCCCCGTCCTCCGCTTCATCGACGTTGGTAAAGCCCAATTCCTTCAAAAGGTTGCGAACAATGCGGCGCATGGTCGAAAAATCGTCCACCACCAGAAATCGCGTTTTGGGATCAGCAGCCATGCAAAACTCCAGTATTCATTGCGTTATCGCTCGATCAGCGGTCGCAGCGTATCCGCCAGCGCCTCTGCGTCAAACTTCGCCACATAGGCATCAACCCCCACCGCCTTGCCCATCGCCCGATTGGCCTCCGAGGACAGCGACGAGTGCATCACCACCGGCACCCCTTCGAAACGCGGATCGGCCTTGATGTTCTTGGTCAGCACATAACCATCCATCTCCGGCATTTCGGCATCGACCAGGATGAGGCGAATCTCGTCGCGCAGGACGCTGCCGATCTGCTGCGCGTGGGCAGCGATGGCCTGCAGGCGGGTCCAGGCTTCCATGCCGTTGGTCGCGTGCTTGTGCCGGACACCGAGCTTGTCCAGCACTTCCGAGATTTTCCGCCGGGCGACGATCGAATCGTCGACGAAAAACACGCTGGTATCCGGATCGACCTGCGCCGGCAGGATATCGACGACCAAGGCCTCGCCGAAGGCATTGGCCAGGATCTGCTCGACATCGAGGATCGACACCAGACCGCCACCTTCGAGTTCGATGACCGCGGTGATCAGACCGTGGTTGGCGCTCAGCACACTTTCCGGCGCCTTCACCCGGTCCCAGTCGACGCGGATGATGCGATCGACTTCATGGACCAGGAAACCGAGGGTCCGTTTGGAATATTCGGCAACCATCATGGTCTTGCCCAGCCCTGGCGGGACGCCTTCCAACTGCAGGAAAGGCGCCAGCGAGAGCACGGGAATGACGTTGCCGCGCAGGGAAATCAGCCCTTCGACGCCACGCGGCATGTTCGGGGTCTTGGTGATGTGCGGCGTGCGCCCGACTTCCCTGACCTTGAACACGTTGATGCCGAAGATTTCCCGGGTCCCCAGGGAAAACAGCAGGATTTCCATCTTGTTCGAGCCCGCCAGGCGCGTACGCGCGTCGACGCTATCGAGCAAGTTCTTGTTTTCGACCAGATTCATTATCGTCTCCCGGCGGCTCAACGCGTGGCAATCGCCCCGGCTTCGCCTTCGCTCTCGCCCTTCAGACGGCGGGCTAGGGTTTCCGACAGGCGCTGCGGTTCGAACTTGGGCACATATTCATCGACCCCGACCGATTGGCCGAGCTTCTGATTGGACATCCCGGACAAGGAGGAGTGCATGATGACCGGGATATTGGCGAAACGCGGATCGGACTTGATCTTCTTGGTCAGGATGTAGCCGTCCATTTCCGGCATTTCGATGTCGGTCAGCACCAGGCTAATCAGCGACGACGCCGGCTTGCCGACCGACTTGGCGTAGCCTGCCACCTTCTCCATTTCATCCCACATCTGCCGGCCATTGAGCGCCCCCAGTCCGCGCACGCCCATCGCTTCCAGGGTGCGCTCGATCTGCTTGCGGGCAACACTGGAATCGTCGCAATAGAAAACCGTCGCATCCGGACGGTCGACCGGAACAACGCTGCGGAACATGATTTCGTTGTCGATGCTGGTGGTTTCCGCCAGCACCTTTTCGACGTCCATCATCATCACCAGGCGGTTATCCTCGAGCTCGGTCACCGCGGTGACCAGGCCGCCGGTCTGCGCCGTCAGCATTTCCGGCGGCACACGCATCTTGCTCCAGTCGAGACGGAGGATGGTATCGACGCCCTCGACCAGAAAACCCTGCGTGTGCCCGTTGTACTCGGTGACGATCATGATTTCGCGCGGCGTATCGGCGGAAATCCCGGTGTACTTGGCCAGATCGATCACCGGCACCAGCGCGCCGCGCAGGCTCACCATCCCCTCCACCGAAGGCGGCATGTCCGGTGCAGCCGTGATCGCGGGCGTACGCATCACCTCACGCACCTTGAAAACGTTGATGCCGTATGTTTCGCGACGCCCGGTCCGCTGGTCCACCCCGAGGAAGAACAACAGGATTTCAAGCTTGTTGGTTCCCGCCAGCTTGGTGCGCGCATCAATATTTTTCAGTAGTTCCGACATTCTTTTCCCCTCGCCCGGGACGGTGCCCAGGTTCCGTATCGGGCAAAACTACCATGCAACTGGCCGTTCAGCCAACCTCGACGCCCGCAGTGGCGAAGACCGCCCCGGACGGACCACATGACCGATGAATCAAACAATGCGAAACAGTTTGCTGAAGTTGGCAATTTCCAGAACCTGCCTGACGCTTCCCTGCACCCCGGACAACACGACATCCTTGCCGCAACCGCCCATCTTGTCGCGCAACATCAGCAGCATGCCGAGAGCGGAACTGTCCAGATAATCGACACCGGAAAAATCCACGGTCACCGCCCGCACCGCATCGTCGCTGACCAAGGGCTCATACGCGGCGCGGAAATCCCGGTGGGTGTTGAAATCAAAACGACCGGCCAGCGCAATCGTTGCCATCCCCGCATCCTGCCTGATAGTTGCCTGCATCATGATTCCTAAAAATATCAAAAACAACACAAGTTTAATACTTCCGGCGATTCTAGCAAGCCCTTTATGGATCTCACCGCACCGCAGCCATCACCTTGCGCGCCATCTCTTCCAGCGGCCACTGCTCTTCCACTGCACCAATCAGGAAAGCCTCCCGCGGCATGCCGTAGACAACGCAACTCACCTCGTCCTGGCCGAAGGTCCTGGCCCCGGCCTGACGCATGCGCAGCATGCCCAGAGCACCATCCTTGCCCATGCCGGTGAGGATGACCCCCACCGCCTGCCGGCCAACCACTTCGGCGGCGGAATCGAACAGCACATCCACCGACGGGCGATGCCGGTTAACCGGCTCGGCCCCCGACAGCTCGGTCAGCAGATTGCCGCCGCTACGCCGGATACGCAGATGGGAATGCCCCGGCGCAATATACACTGTGCCCGCCTCGACCCTTTCGTTGCCTTGCGCCTCAATCACGCGCGGCGCACAAAGACCGTCCAGACGGCGGGCAAAGGAAGTAGTGAAAGACTCCGGCATGTGTTGCACGATCAGGATCGGCGGACAGTTTTCCGGAATGCCGAGGAGGAACTCCTTGATTGCTTCGGTCCCGCCCGTTGACGCACCGAGAAAGATGATCTTTCCGTTGCTGCTCGAATACGGGGAAGCGCCGTTCGTAGCCTTGGCCGCCGTCATCGCACGAGAGCTCCTGGCAATGCCGGCGCTGGCGGCGGGCGCAGGAGCGCCGCGCAGACGCGCGCTTTTCGCTGTCCGGATCTTTTCTGCCAGTTCTTCCGCATAAGCCTCCATCGAATTGGGAAAGTCCGAGCGCGGCTTGCCGATGAAATCGACGGCGCCCAGTTCCAGCGCACGCAGCGTCGTTTCCGATGTCTCGCCGGTATAAGAGGAAACCATCACCACCGGCATCGGCCGCAAGCGCATCAGGCGTTCGAGGAATGCCAGGCCATCCATGCCCGGCATGTGAACATCGAGGGTCAACACATCGGGCGCCAGGGTCTTGATCAACTCGCGCGCGCTCGACGCATCGGGCGCCGCGCCGACCACCTCGAGATCGGCAAAACCGTTGATCATGGTGGTCAGCAGCGAGCGCATCAACGCCGAGTCGTCCACGATCAGGACACGCGTCTTTTTCATTTGCCGCCACCATCGTACTGATCAAACATCAGATAAAAAGCTCCACATCGCCGCCCATGCTTGCGCCAGACAGTCTCTCCTTGTAATCCCGCTCACGACTGAACAGGGTTTCGTTGTGGACGCGATGCAACTTCTTCACCAACACGCGCCCTGTCTGTGAAAAGTAATATACCTTGCGCGGGTAGGAATCCAGCAAGTCCTTGGCGACGACGGGAATTTTTTCGGTCTTCAGGTAATTGAGCACAAATTCCGCGTTGCGCACCCCGACATTGCTGCTCGACAGGCTGGACATCACCGCCCCTCCGCCGAACACCTTGGCCTCCAGGCGACTCTTGCGCGCCCCCATCTTCAGCAGGTGGTTGATCAGGACTTCCATGGCATACGAGCCGTAGCGCGCCGAAGTGCCGACCGTTTCGGAGCGCCCTCCGTCGTCGGGCAGCATGAAATGGTTCATGCCGCCAATACCGGCATCAACATCGCGAATGCAGGCGGCGACGCAGGACCCCAGCACGGTGACGAGCAGCATTCCCTGATCCGAGACGAAGTACTCGCCCGGCAGTATCTTGGCGGCTTCGCTGGAAAAATGCCGGTCGAAATAGCGATTGGCCGCCAGGTTTTCGTTATAAGCGTGATTCACGCGCGTCCCTGGCGAGCCCCGGCAAGGACATAAACCGTCTTGCCTTGCGAACGGAAAAGATCGGCGGCGTGCAGGAAGCTCTCGGAATGCCCGGCAAACAGCAGGCCATCGGGCTGCATCAACGGAGCGAAGCGGGAAAGGATCTGGTACTGCGTCGGCTTATCGAAATAAATCATGACGTTGCGGCAGAACAGGATGTCGAGCGGCCCCTTCACCGGATAGCTGGCGTCGAGCAGGTTGATGCGCCGGAATTCGATCATCCGCTTCAACTCCGGGCGCACGGCGGCAAAGCCCTCCTGGCCGCCGGTGCCGCGCAGGAAGAAGCGGCGCAGACGCTCCGGCGACATCTTTTCCAGGCGGTCCATTGCATAGACGCCTTTCTGGGCCGTCGCCAGCACGTTGGTATCGAGATCGGAAGCGATGATGCTGACATGCGAAGCATCGGCGCCACAGGTTTCGGCGACTGTCATTGCGATCGAATAGGGTTCCTCGCCAGTCGACGCGGCGGAGCACCAAATTCTCACCGGTCGCCGGTTGCCGATCTGACGCAGATGTTCGGCGAGGATGGGGAAATGGTGCGGCTCGCGGAAGAAGGAGGTCAGGTTGGTGGTCAGCGAGTTGACGAAACGCTCCCATTCGTCGCCGCCATGGCGCTCCAGGCTGTCCAGGTACTCGGTGAAGGAATGCTTGTTGAGCGCCCGCAAACGGCGTGCCAACCGCGAATAGACCATGTCCTTCTTGACCGGCGACAGGGAAATCCCCGCGTGCTGATAAATCAGTTTGCGCACGCGCTCGAAATCGGCGTCGGAAAACTGGAATTCGCGCACCCCGGTGTCTTTGGGCAGAACCCGGTTGAGGTCGTTACGCAAGCTACCCAAGGACGGCAGCGGACGCTTTGGCTCTATGGTCATGTCAGAACTCTTCCCATTCGTCGTCCAGACTGAGCGCCGGCGACGGATTTTTCGACCGCCCCCCCGGCTTGCGTGTCGGCGAAGCCAGGGCCAAGGGTTTCGATGCCGGCACCGCCCCCTCGGCCAGCTTGAACACGGCAACCCCGCGCGCCATCGATTCCGCCTGCTCTTCCAGGCTCTCGGCGGCGGCGGCCGCCTGTTCGACGAGGGCGGCATTCTGCTGCGTCACCTCGTCCATCTGGCTGATCGCCAGGCTGACCTGCTCGATCCCGGCGCTCTGCTCGCGGCTGGCTTCGGCAATGTCGGTGACGATCCGCGCCACGCGCTTGATGCTGCTCATGATCTCGGTCATCGTCGCCCCGGCCTGGTCGACCAGCTTGCTGCCCGCTTCGACCCGTTCGACCGAATCGGAAATCAGACTCTTGATTTCCTTGGCGGCGGCAGCACTGCGCTGGGCGAGGCTGCGCACTTCGGTGGCGACGACAGCGAAGCCCCGACCCTGTTCGCCGGCCCGCGCTGCTTCGACGGCGGCGTTGAGGGCCAGGATGTTGGTCTGGAAGGCAATGCCGTCGATCACCCCGATGATGTCGGCGATCCGCGCGCTGGCCTGATTGATCGAGCCCATGGTCTCGACCACCTTGCCGACCACTTCGCCACCCTGCTCGGCGATGCGCTGGGCGTTGCCGGCCAGTTCATTGGCCTGGCGGGCGTTGCTGGCGTTCTGCTTGACCGTGGCGGTCAACTCTTCCATGCTCGAGGCGGTTTCCTCGAGACTGCTCGCCTGCTCTTCGGTCCGCACCGAAAGATCCTGATTGCCGGAGGCAATCTCCTTCGACGCGACATTGATCGTTTCCGCGGAATACTGGATGCCACCAACCAGTTCGCGCAAGCGCATGACGGTCTGGTTGGCGTCATTCTTCAACTGGCCGAAGGTCCCCTGATAATCGGCTTCGACCGTGTGCATCAGGTCGCCGGCGGCGATCCGCGACAACAGCCCGGCGATCTCGCCGACCGCCGAACCGGTGGTTTCCAGCAAGCGGTTGATGCCACGCCCCAGCTCGCGGTAGAAGCCTTCCAGGGCGTCGGCGTCGAGCCTGGCTTCCAGATTGCCGGCGGCGGCGTGCTCGATCAAGTCGGCGACCAGTCGCTGGGCGTTGATCTCGGCGGTGCGGTCTAGCCATTCACCAACGGTACCCAGACGCTCGCCCCGCTCATTGACGATGGGATTGGTGACGACGTTGAAAATCCGCCCGCCGATTTCCATTTCGGTATTGCGCGTGCTCTGCAGTTCGCGCAGACCGCGCAGTGCCGCCTGCGGATCGGCATAGAAATCGCCGATGCTGCTGCCGATGAAACGATCGACCGAGAAGTTGGGCTGCCGCTCGCGCAGCGCCGGCTCGATCCGCCGCAGCGTGCGCTGCAGGCCCTTGTTGGCGTAGATCACCGTGCCGTCATCGTCGGCGATGCGCAGGTTGGCATTGACGCAATCGAGGGCAATGCGGATGCGCAGGTTGTCGTTGGCCAACTGCTGCGCCTCGGCGACGCTGAAGCCCTGCTGGATCTGCATCGACATCAGCCCCTGCAGCACCTTGCCCATTTCGTCGTCGCGCGAAACATCGACGTTACTGGTGTAATTGCCGTTCGCCAGTTCGCGGAAGGCGGCGATGACTTCGCCGATCGGCCGGGTGATCGAGCGGGTGATCGCCACCGCGATCCACAGGCCAAGGGCTAGCGCCAGGACGGTCAGGCCAATGCTCCAGGCCAGCGTCGCCGCGTACAGCGCCTGACTGTGAGCGACCAGCGCCCGGGCGCCTTCCTCGCGAGCCTGGAACAATGCATCCGCCTTGGCGGCGGCCTTGGTATAGGCAGGATTGATCTTGTTGAGCAGGATCAGGTTGGCATCGTCAAAACGCCCCTCGAGCAAGGCGGCCTTCGCCGGCAGCAGGCCCTCCTGCACGAAACGCTCGCGCGCCTGCTGGAACTCGGCAGCCAGTTCCTGTTGGGCGCCGGCTTCGACATGCTGCTGATAAATTTCCCACTGTCGGCTGATTTCGGTGATGTTGGCATCGATCTGCCGCAGGTGGAACTGGATGTCGTGATCGTGCAGGCTGGCGTAGCCCCCTTCCGGGTTGTGCTGCAGGCTCAGCATGATCTGGCTGCGGTTTTCCGCCATCAGGCGGCCGATCACCGCCAGCGACTGGATCGGCAGGACGCCGTCGTCGTTGATGCGCACCGCGCTGTCGTAATTGCGCCCGGCGCCCCAGGCACCGATCCCGGCAACCAGGGCGGTCGCCAGCAGCAAGGTGGCAAAGCCGGCAAACAGCTTCTGCCGCAACGACCAGCCAGCAAACCAGCCTGGGCCGCCATTGACCACGACGCCATGGCGAATCCGCAGGCCGCCGGCGCGCCGTTCGCGGAACAGGCGATAGGCGCTTTCTGCCGCGTTCACCTGTTCGCGCGTCGGCCGCCGTCGTACCGACAGGTAACCGACCAGCCGATCGTTCTCCCACAACGGCGTGACGGTCGCCTGGACCCAATAGAAATCGCCGTTCTTGCAGCGGTTCTTGACCATGCCGGTCCACGGCCGGCCGGCCTGCAGATCGTGCCAGAGATCGGCAAAAGCCTCGACCGGCATGTCGGGATGGCGAACGATGTTATGCGGCTGGCCGAGCAGTTCCGACTCGGCAAAACCGCTGATATCGATGAATGCCTTGTTGACGTAGGTGATCAGTCCCTTCGGATCGGTCCGGGAGACGATCAGGGTATCGGCGCCCAGGAGCACCTCGTTGGCGGTGACAGGTTGGTTGTTGCGCATGAATCTGCCTTTCCTGGGGAATGATTAGAACTCGGCCCAGTCGTCAGCCTGGCCGGAGGGCACGGAGACATTGGCGGCGAGCATTTTTTTGGAAAAATCAGCGGTCAGCGCCGCCGCGTGTTGTTTTTTTTCGCCCGGCAAGCGCAGCCCTGACTGACGCGCTGCCACCGTGTTTGCTGGTGCCAGCCCGAGTGCTGGAACCACCTCGGCCCCCAAATGGAAGGCCGCCACCGCCAGCGCCAGTCGCTGCGCCTGACCGCGCAGGCTTTCGGCGGCGGCGGCGGCTTCCTCGACCAATGCGGCATTTTGTTGGGTTACTTCGTCCATCTGGTTGATCGCGCGTCCCACCTGCTCGATGCCGGAGCTCTGCTCACGGCTGGCTTCGGAGATTTCCGCCATGAGCCGCGCCACGCCCTGAATGCTGGAAACAATCTCGGTCATCGTCGCACCGGCCTGATCGACCAGCCGGTTGCCGGCATTGACCTTGCTGACCGAATCGGCGATCAGCGCCTTGATCTCCTTGGCTGCGGCGGCACTGCGCTGCGCCAGGCTACGCACCTCGGTCGCCACCACCGCGAAGCCCCGGCCCTGCTCGCCCGCCCGCGCCGCCTCGACCGCGGCATTGAGGGCGAGGATATTGGTCTGGAAGGCGATCCCGTCAATCACCCCGATGATGTCGGCGATCCGGGCACTCGCCTTCTGGATGGCGCTCATCGTCACCACAACCTGGTCGACGACGTTGCCCCCCTGTTCGGCGACGCGCTGCGCTTCGCCCGCCAGGTCGTTGGCGCGCCGCGCGTTGTCGGCATTTTGATGCACGGTGCCGGTCAACTCTTCCATGCTCGACGCCGTCTCTTCCAGACTTGACGCCTGCTGTTCGGTGCGACCGGAGAGATCCTGGTTGCCCTGGGCGATCTCGCGGGCCGCGGTGTTGATCGAGTCGGTGGCTTCCTTGATCGAGAGGACGATTTCGCAGAGACGATCGACGGTGCTGTTGGCGTCGTCGCGCACCTTGCCGAGCAGCCCCTGGTAAGGCGTCTCGATCTTTTCGGTGAGATCGCCCTTGGCCAGGCGGGCGAGCATGCAGCCGACTTCCTCCAGCGCCTGGCCGTTGGCATCGAGCAGGCTATTGACGCCTTCGGCCAGCTTCAGGAAGAAACCGTGCTTGTTGCTGCTGGCGATACGCCGCGAGAAATCACCGGCTGCCGCCGCGTCGATGATGCCACTGACCTCCTGCTCGATCGCCACTTCCCCGGTCCGGTCCTGCCATTCGATCACCGTGCCGAGACGAGCGCCCTCCCCGCCAATCACCGGCGTCACCACCAGGGCGAAGGTCCGGTTGGCGATCCGGATCACGCTGCGCTGCGGTTCGACGAGCGCGCCGAGCTGCTCGCCGGCGAGCGCTGGGTTCAGCTCGCGAACGGAGAAATCCGCACTGCGGATCGCCGCCGCACGAAACTCGGGCAACTGTTGCTGGATGTCGGCCTCCGCCTCGCGCATCATGCCGAACAAGGCGTCGTTGCCATAGATGATCCGCCCGTCGGGACCGAGCAACATGACGCAGTTGGAACCGACATCGAGTGCCACCTTGATGCGCAGTGCCTCTGCGGCGATCCGCCGCTCGCTGGCGCTGCGCTCCTTGAGGTCGGCCTGCATCCGCGCCAGGGTCCGCAACAGGTGCGCCGGTTCGTCGTCACCGCCCGGTTCGATGCGGTTGTCGAAGTTGCCGGCGGCTACCGACTCCGCCACGTCGACGGCTGCCGACAGCGGGTTGGTGATGCCCCGAGTCACCCAGATACCAGAAGGAATCATCACCACCACCGCCAGGACGATCAAGCCGAACAGCAGGTTCTGCACCGTCGAGCGGATGGTCGCGATTTCTTCGAGCGCACTCGAGGTTTCCGCCTTTTGCGCCAGATTCAGGGTGTCAATGGCTTCCTGCCAGGCCCGGAGACGCGGCCCCAGGTGATTTTCGAAATGACTTTCCAGCACCGGCCGATTCCCCTCGGCGAGCAGCGCAAACAACTGCTTGAGCGAAACTGCCGCGTCTTCGCGCAAGGCCGGCAAACGTTCCATCACATCGCGGGCAGCCGGCGGCAGATTGGCGCCGAGCTGCTTCTCGAGCAGTTGCAATTGGGCGAGGCTATCGGTTACGCCTTGCGCCGCTTCGCGCTGGCGGAGCAGCTCTTCGAACAACAGGGCATTGCGCGCATGCAGGCCGAGGCTGTCCACATCGCGGCGCATGGCGCTGGCAAGCTCCATGCCCTGCGCATTATCGACCGCGATCGTCTGCACCTTCTCGCCGATCATCCCCAGGCTGATCAGGGCGACGACGACGAAAGCGATCATCAGCGACAAGGCTCCAACCGTTGTCGCGATCAAGCGGCTGCCAATCCTGAAATTGCGCATGTTCAACATAGCGTCCCCCTGCTCCCTTAGTTGCGGTTCATTCAACTGCGGCTTCGACCAGTTCCATATCCGCGCTGCTCATCAGCCTTTCGATGTCGGTAACGATCAGCATCCGCTGCTCGACACTGGCCAGACCAAGGATGTAACGGGTGTCGAACGAGCCGGAGAAATCCGGCGCCGGCCGGATCTGCGACGACGTCAACGACAGCACGTCGGAGACGCTGTCGACGACGACACCGATCACCCGACGGGCGATATTGAGGATGACGACGACAGTAAATGGGGTGTATTCGATCTTGCCGAGATTGAACTTGATGCGCAGATCGACAATGGGAACGATGGTCCCGCGCAGATTGACCACCCCCTTGATGAAGGGTGGCGCATTGGCGATCAGGGTCGGCGTCTCGTAGCTGCGGATTTCCTGAACCTTCAGGATGTCGATCGCGTACTCCTCGCAACCCAGGGTAAAGGTCAGGAACTCGCTGGCCACCGAGTCATCCTCCGCCAGCGCGCCTGCCTGCTGCTTGGTGATTTCCATCATTCGCTCCTCAACGGCCCTGCGTCGGCCTTGTGCAGATGATTCCTGGCCATTGTCGCAATGGCCGAGACATCCAGGATCAATGCAACATGACCATCGCCCATGATGGTCGCGCCGGAGATGCCCGGCACTTTCCGGTAATTCGCTTCGAGACTCTTGATCACCACCTGGTGCTGCCCGAGCAGGGCATCGACGAACAGGGCAACGCGGATTCCGTCGGCATCGAGCACCACCATGATGCCCTGGGTGAAGTCGTTCCACACCGACTGCAGCTTGAACATTTCGTGCAGGACGAGAACCGGCAGATATTCGCCGCGTACCTGCACCACCCGCGCCTGATTCGACAGGGTACGGATTTCACCGGGCGTCGGCTGCAGCGATTCGAGCACGTAGGACAAAGGCAGGATGTAGATCTGGTCGCCGACGGCAACCGACATGCCGTCGAGGATCGCCAGCGTCAGCGGCAGACGCACCGTCATCCGGGTGCCGATGCCGGCCATCGAGTCGATTTCCACCCGCCCCCCCATCGACTGGATGTTGCGGCGGACGACATCCATGCCGACGCCGCGGCCGGAAACGTCGGTGACCTGCTCGGCGGTCGAAAAGCCGGCTTCGAAGATCAGGTTGAAGACTTCCTGGTCGCTCATCTGATCGGAAACAGGCAGGCCGCGTTCGCGTGCCTTGGCGAGAATCTTGTCGCGCGGCAGGCCGGCGCCATCGTCGCCGACTTCGATGACGATGTTGCCGCCCTGATGGTAAGCCTTCAGGGTGATCGTCCCGACCGGGCTCTTGCCCGCCGCAATCCGCCGCTCCGGCGATTCGATGCCGTGGTCCAGACTGTTGCGGATCAGGTGAGTCAGCGGATCGGCGATGCGCTCGATCAAGCCCTTGTCGAGTTCGGTCGTTTCACCCATCGTCTTCAGCTCGACCTGCTTGCCGAGCTTCGCCGACAGATCGCGGATCACCCGCGGGAAGCGGGAGAAAACGAAGGAGATCGGCAGCATCCGGATCGACATCACCGCTTCCTGCAGATCCCGGGTGTTGCGTTCCAGTTGAGCCAGCCCGGTCACCAAGCGCTCCGGCGCGGCGTCGAGCATCTGCGACGAGGTCTGCAGCAGCATGGCCTGGGTGATCACCAGCTCGCCGACCAGATTGATCAACTGGTCGACCTTCTCGACGCTGACGCGGATCGAGGAATCGTTCGCCGCGTTGGCCGGTGGCGCCTTCTGGCGCGCCTCTCCGTTCGCGGCCGACGGCAAGGACTTCGTCCCGACCGCCGCCTCGCTGGCGGGTATCTCAGCAACAACCGACGGCGTAGAAAGTGGCGTAAAGAACCCGAAGCCATCGCCGCCCTCGGCCACCGGGGGTGCCTCGACAACTGCCGGCAAGGGCTCGAAGAACCCGTAGCCGGGGTCCTCTTCCGCCGGCTTCTGGACCGGCAAGGGCTCGAAGAAGCCATAGGCCTCGACCGGCGGCGCGCCGGGTGCATCGGCAAAGATGCCGAAATCGGCGTCATCGGCGGCTGCTGGCTCGGCTTCCCCGACATACCACGCACCACTTTCCGCGACGAAGTCGACCTGATCGGCAAAACTGTCCCGGGCCGCCGCCGTCGTCAGCCGCAACAACCATTGGCCGATACTGCCTTCCGGTAGTGGCCGCTGGACGATCTCCAGTTCGCCGAGCTTGCGCAACTCGTCGAGGAGATTGCCCAGGCCTACGCCGCTGACGGCCTGAGCAGTCGGCACGAAGCCGATTTCGTAACAGGTCCGGGTTGCCATGGACGCAGCAATATCCGTCACCACCGGCGCCGGTTCAGGTATCGCAGCGACGACGGCCGGCACCGCCTTGCTGCCATCGGAAAGCTGACGCAAACGCTGGCACAGCGCATCCACGGCGGCCTGATCGACACTGCCCCGCCCCTGATGGGCATCCAGCATGCTGTGCAAGACATCGCCAGCTTGCAGGCAGGCATCGACCATCTCGGGACGCAAGGCCAAATCCCCTTTGCGGATGCGATCCAGGAGGTTTTCCAGAATATGCGTGGTTTCCGCGAGGTCGGAAAAACCGAAGGTACCGGCGCTGCCCTTGATCGAGTGAGCTGCCCGGAAAATCGCGTTCAGTTGCTCGGCGTCCGGATGCGCAACATCCAGTGCCAGCAACAGAGACTCCATTGCAGCCAGATGCTCTTCGGACTCTTCGAAAAACACCTGGTAAAACTGACTCATGTCGATAGACATGCTTCCTCCTCAAACGCGCGGATGGCGGCGCCGGCTGCGACAATCGCCCCGAGCGAGAAGATTTCAGGCGGACACGGGAGACTCAGCCGATGACTTTGCGCACGACTTCGATCAACTTCTGGGGATCGAAGGGTTTGACCAGCCAGCCGGTTGCGCCGGCAGCGCGACCTTGGGACTTCATCGCGTCGGAAGATTCGGTCGTCAGCATCAGGATTGGCGTCGTGGCATATTGCGGCATCGCCCGAAGGTTGCGGATCAGGTTCAAGCCATCCATGCGCGGCATGTTCTGATCGGTCAGCACCAGATTGATGCTGCGCGACTTGGCCTTGTCCAGACCATCCTGACCGTCCACCGCCTCGACCACCTCGTATCCGGCACTCTTCAATGTAAACGAGACCATCTGGCGGATGGATGCAGAATCATCAACTGCAAGAATGGTTTTGGCCATTTTTTCCTCTAGTTTCAATCACACATTAGCCGCCGCTGACGCCACTCCCCAAGCATCAGCGACCAATACGCCTGTTTCCGGCAACTACTGCGCCCGGAGCTTGTCTGCCCCGGGCAATTCAAGCGCGCCGGGCGAATCGCCATCAATCTCGACTTCGTCGCCGGACTCTTCGTTGAGTATGGCTTTTTCCGTCTGCTGGTTGAGCACCACGATGCTGATCCGGCGGTTGACCGGATTCAGCGGGTCATTCTTGTCGAACAACAGGGTCGATCCGAGACCGACCACGCGCAATACCTTGTGCGCTTCCATCCCACCGGCGACCAGCTCTCGTCGGGAGGCATTGGCCCGATTCGCCGATAGTTCCCAGTTGGAAAAGCCCTGGACGCCGCCGACGAAAGGTGCGGCGTCAGTATGGCCAGCCAGGCTGATGCGGTTGGAAACACCATTGAGTGCCTGGCCAATCTGCCGCAGCAGATCGCGAGTATAGGGCTTGACCACATCGCCACCGGAATCGAACATCGGCCGGTTCTGCTCGTCGACGATCTGGATGCGCAGCCCTTCGGAAGTGATGTCGAGCAGCAACTGCTTCTTGAACTGCGCCAATTGCGGGCTGCGTTCGATCATTTTCTCGATTTCGGCCTTCAGCTGCTCCAGACGCTCGCGCTCCTTGCGCTGGAACTCGAGCTTGGCCTCCTTGGAAAAACTTGTCCGCTTGGCCTCGATATCCCCTTTTTTCACCTGCCCTGACTGCCGGGTCAGGTCCTGGCCGCCGCCCTTGAGGATGCTGGTTGCGTCGCCGGAACCATCGCCCCCTGACATCGCGACTTTCATCGGATTCTGGAAATAATCGGCAATGCCCTGCAAATCCCCCTTGGCCGTGGAACCCAACAGCCACATGAGCAGAAAGAAAGCCATCATCGCAGTGACGAAGTCGGCGTAGGCGATCTTCCAGGCACCGCCGTGGGCGCCGCCGGCGACAACCTTCTTGCGCTTGATGATTATCGGGCGGGTGGAGTCGTCACTCATCGTGTTCTATTCTGCAAGGCTCGGCCTTATTTGCCCTTGCGAGCCTTCAGCTCTTCCTCGAGTTCGCTGAAACTGGGGCGATCGTGGGCGCCAAGCGTCTTGCGTCCGAACTCGATGGCGACCTGCGGCGCATAGCCCGACATGGAAGCCAGCAGAACCATCTTGATGGTCTTGAAAATCGTCCCCGACTCCTGCGCGCGCTGGTCGAGCAAACCCGCCACCGGCGCGACAAAGCCGTAGGAAACCAGAATACCGAGGAAGGTACCGACCAGCGCACCGCCAATCATCTTGCCCAGGACCGCAGGCGGCTCGCCCACCGACCCCATGACGTTTACCACCCCCATCACCGCGACAACGATACCGAAAGCCGGCGTCGCGTCCGCCACCTTGGAAACCACGTGGGCAGGTTCGACCGCTTCATGGTGATGGGTTTCGAGCTCGACATCCATCAAGCTTTCGATCTCGACGGTATTGAGATTGCCGCCCACCATCATGCGCAGGTAATCGGTCATGAATTCGAGAACATGGTGATCGGCAACGATATTCGGATACTTGCCGAAGATCGGGCTGGACTCGGGGTTTTCGACATCCCCTTCGATCGACATCAGCCCCTCCTTGCGAACTTTCGAAAGAATTTCGAAGAGCAAGGCCAATGCGTCCACGTAGTAGGCCTTGTTGTAAGGAGAACCTTTCAGGACCCCGGGCACGGCGGCAACGGTCGCCTTGATCACCTTGATGTTGTTGCCGGCAACGAAACCGCCGATGGTCAAACCAATGATGGCCAGATATTCAAGGGGAACCCACAGCGCCAGCAGGCTGCCGTGCACGGAGTAAGTACCGAGCGAAGCAGCCAGGATGATGACATAGCCGACGATCAAAAACATGTAGAACCCCTTTTAGCGCCGCTCACGACCTTACGGCTGACCCGTTCATTGGTTGCCGCTATTGTAGCCACAGGCCTTCGCGAAGCGCAAAGGAAGTATAAGCATATCCGTGATGTACACAGTGTCAGCAATTTTCACAGTGATAGACTCGCGGGATCGAGTCAGCTCCTTCACACCATGTCCTTCTGCATCGCATGCGGCACTCAAGCCATCCGCCGGATACCCGACGGCGACAACCTCCCTCGCCTGGTCTGCCCCGCGTGCGGTCACATCCATTACGAGAATCCCCGTCTGATCGTCGGCTGCATTGCCGAATGGGAGAACCGAATCCTGCTTTGCAAACGGGCAATTGAACCGCGCCTCGGCTACTGGACGCTGCCTGCCGGCTTCATGGAGAACGGTGAAAGCACTTGCGAAGCAGCAATCCGCGAAACCTGGGAAGAAGCCGGCGCCAGGGTAACGATCGACGCCGCGTTCGCGATGGTCAATATCGCCCACATCAATCAGGTTCATCTGTTTTATCGCGGCAAGATGTCCGATGGCGCATTTTCTGCCGGCGAAGAAAGTCTTGAGGTAAGACTATTCGAAGCGTCGGAAATCCCCTGGAATGAAATCTCCTTCCGCAGCGTCCGCAGTTGCCTCGAAACCTACCTAAGAGAACGCAATCACGGCAACTACGGCTTTCACGAATTCTCGCTCACGCCCTGACTCCCGCAAGCGACCACCAACGCAAGAAAAATCCCCGCGGCCGAATCGGCGACGGGGATTTTCCGGATGGCACCGAGGCGCTTACTTGCCTTTGGCGTTCAACTCTTCGTTCATCTTGCTCGAGTAGACCTTGCCCATGTAGGCACCGATCACGACGACGCCCACGATGACGACCAGACTCATCAAGCCGATATCACTCGTAAACAACAGATTCCAAGCCATAAATCACCTCCCAATCACAAAAACAATCAATCCGCCTTTGCATTCAAGCGTAGCGGCTCGTCAAGACTGGCATGCCACTCCCCATGAAGACGCCATTGCCCCGCAGGATCTTCAAGTGTGACATACCAGCGTCCGGCCACTTCACTGGCCAGCACTCCTCCAAAGAAACCCGCCCCTTCGGATTTCATTTCGATCAGTTGATCCTTTACGTTCAGTGTCGGGTGCGCCAGACGCAGAGTCAGGACCTCGGGCATGGCAAGCCCCTCCCGGGTTGTCACCAGCAGGCGCAAATTCTGTCCGGAGCGCATCAGGTCGGCGTGCAAGCCCAGCTTGCTTGCCTCGTGGTCACGCTGCAAGCGCTGGTTAACCGCCAAGCCCTGCTTGTAATAGTCGTCGGTCACCAAGCCATCGTTGCTGACCACCGCCAACCAGATGGTGACGATCGCGGCAATGATCACAAGGCCGGGGCCAAGCATCAACAACCACGGCCAAGGCTCCTTGTACCAGGGTTTGCCATCATTTTTCAGTGTCATGCTTGCGCTCATGTCAGGGCATCAGGAAAGAGGCTTTTTCACGCACGGCAATCTTGTCGTCGCTTTCGGCCTTGATGTTGAAATAGATCGTGTTCGCCCCCTTCTGACCGGACTCCGGCGGGACGCGTACGACCACGGTGGATTCGTGGTTCTTGGCGCTTTCAACCTCAACCACCAGCTCATCTTCGGCAAGTTTCACGCCGGCAAGGCCGTCAACCGTGACCCGGTAGCGCTGCGAAGCCTCAGTGGTATTCATGAACTTCAGGTTGTAAACATTCTCGATCGAGCCATCGTCCGCTTCCCGGGAAAGAACCGAGCGGTCACGGATGACGTCGACCATCAGCGGCACCCGGTTGGCGAGTGACCACGCCGCCGCCAAACAGATCAGCAGCAGGATGGCCGAGTAAAGGATGATGCGGGGGCGCAAAATATGCCCCATCACCTCGGATGCCCCAAAATGCTTGGCCAGCGCGTTCTCGGTTGTATAGCGGATCAGCCCACGGGGCTTGCCGGTCTTGTCCATCACTGGATCGCAGGCGTCAATACAGGCACCGCAGCCGATGCACTCGTATTGAATTCCCTTGCGGATGTCGATCCCGGTCGGACAAACGACGACACACAGATTGCAATCGACACAGTCCCCCAGCTTCTCGTTCTCGCCCCCTTTCTTTCTCGCCCCGCGGGGCTCGCCACGCTCGGGATCGTAAGTGATCACCAGCGTATCGGGGTCGAACATCACGCCCTGGAAACGAGCGTACGGGCACATGTACTTGCACACCTGCTCCCGCAGGAAACCCGCCTGCATGTAACAGAAGCCGGCGTAGAAAAGCGTCCAGAACAACTCCCAACCGGAGAGATCAAAGGGGAAGGCCGCCAGCAACTCGCGCATCGGCGTGAAATAAGCCACCAGAGTAAACCCGGTCCACAGGGAGAGCACCAGCCACAACGCATGCTTCAAGACCTTGCGCCCCAACTTGTTGGGCGTCATCGGTCCCTGATCGAGCTTCATCCGCGATGAACGGTCGCCCTCGATGCGGTTTTCGATCCACATGAAGATTTCGGTATATACCGTCTGCGGACATGCATAGCCACAGAACAAGCGCCCGGCGATTGCGGTGAACAGGAACAGGGCGTAGGCAGAAACGATAAGCAGCACCGCCAGATAGAAGACATCCTGCGGCCACAACACCAATCCAAACAGGTAGAACTTGCGCTCCACGAGATGGAACAGGATCGCCTGGCGATCGTTCCACATCAACCACGGCGTCCCGTAGAAGAGGATTTGCGTCAGCCAGACGAAAACCCAGCGCCATGTTGCCCACCACCCCTTCACTTCCCGGATGTAAATTTTCCGGTGTTTCTCGTAAAAGGATGCCTTCGCCAAATTCGCCCCGTTTTCGGGCTTGTTCTCTTCTTTGGAGTTCATTGAAGCCTCTTTATCAGAATGATGCTGCTCCGCACAACACCATTTTGATAAGTATGCCTTGAGCCAGACGAAAAAGGGGAGGCCATCCGGCCTCCCCCTGACAGTCGCCGATTACTTGGCGCTGAGGCTGGTCACGTAAGCAGCCAGCAGATGGACCTTGGCGTCGCCGAGGAAGTCCTTCCAGGCCGGCATCTTGTTGGTACGACCATTGGTGATGGTTTCGATGATGGTCGCTTCGGAAGAGCCATACAACCAGATCTTGTCGGTCAGGTTCGGCGCACCCAAGGCCTGCATGCCGTGAGCGTCAACACCGTGGCAACCGACACAGCCCGCTTCGTTGAAAGCAGTCTGGCCCTTGCCGGCGCGGACCGCGTCATGCGGCAAGCCGGACAGCGAACGAACGTAGTTGGCGAGATCCTTGATGGTTTCACCACCCAACTGGGCGTGCGGAGGCATCACCCCCATACGGCCAGCAGAGATGGTCTCAACAATCTGAGTGGACTCACCACCCCATTGCCAATCGCTGTCAGTCAGGTTGGGGAAGCCCTTCGCACCGCGTGCATCAGCACCATGGCATTGCATGCAGTAGGTAAGGTAGAGGCGCTTGCCCATTTCCATGGCTTGCTTGTCGCCAGCAACCGCCTTGACGTCCATCGCCAGATACTTGTCGTAAAGCGGCTTGACAGCGGCGTCCATCTTGGCCACTTCAACCGTATGCTGGCCAGCAGAAGTCCAGCCGAGCATGCCCTTGAAATTGCCAAGCCCTGGATACAGAGCCAGGTAAACCAGCGCGAAGATCACGGTGATGACGAAGAGCCAACTCCACCACTTCGGCATCGGGTTGTTGTACTCCTCCAGGGTTTCATCCCAGACGTGGCCGGTAGGCACACCCGGGGTAAAGGTTGCTTTACTTTGCAGGAGCAGGAAGACCCAGCATCCCACAACACTGACCAGCACGATCACAATGACGTACAGGTTCCAAAATTGGCTAACGAAATCGCTCATTTGCTTTCCTTTATTTCAGCGCCGGTGCGACGCGTTTTCCGCCGCACCGTCATCATCATCCTCTGCGAACGGCAGCTTGGCAGCCTCGTCGAACCCCTTTCGACTGCCCTTTCCGTAAGCCCACCCAACGATCGCCAGAAAGCAGAGCAAGCCGGCAACCGTAATGATGGAACGCAGATCGTTGATGTCCATGGCCATTACTTCATCGAGCTCAGTGCCGTACCCATACCCTGCAGGTAAGCAATCAGAACGTCCATTTCGGTCATGTCACCAATCGCGGCCTTGGCACCCTTGATATCGGCATCGGAATAGGTCGGCAGGTTACGCATGTTCGCGAACATCTGCATGACCTGCATCTTCTTCTCGATATCGGCACCAACCGTGGTCTTGGCCTTGGTATTGGCCAGGAAAGCGAAGGCGGGCATGTTGGATTCCGGCACGACGTCACGCGGATTCATCAGGTGGGCGCGTTGCCATTCATCCGAATAACGACCGCCGACACGATGCAGGTCCGGACCGGTACGCTTGGAACCCCACTGGAACGGATGGTCATAAACATACTCACCCGCCACCGAGTAGTGGCCATAGCGTTCAGTTTCGGCGCGGAAGGGACGAATCATCTGCGAATGGCAAAGATAGCAACCTTCCCGGATATAAACATCGCGACCGGCAAGACGAACAGCGTCATAAGGCTTGGTGCCTTCCACCGGCGTCGTCGTGGACTTCTGGAAGAAGAGCGGAACGATTTCCAGCAGACCACCGACGCTGACCACCAAAAGGGTCAGAACGATCAGCAGGGCAACGCTCTTTTCAATTTGTTCGTGTTTCAACATTGTTATCTCTCCCAAATCAGGCGTGATGACCAGCCGGAGCGATCACCGGCACATCCTGAATCTTGCCACCGGCCATGGTCTTGAACATGTTGTAAGCCATGATCAGCATGCCCAACAGGAACAGAACGCCCCCCAGCCAACGGATCGCCCAGAACGGGTAAGAACCCTTGACCGACTCGACGAAGCTGTAAGCCAGCGTGCCGTCGGCGTTGACCGCACGCCACATCAGGCCCTGCATCACACCGGCGATCCACATCGAGGCGATATAGAGAACGGTACCAATGGTGGCAATCCAGAAGTGAGCCGTAACCAGCGACGTGCTGTACATCTCCTTCTTGCCAAACAGGCGCGGCAGCAGGTAATACATCGCACCGATCGAAACCATGGCCACCCAGCCGAGCGCACCTGAGTGAACGTGACCAACGGTCCAGTCGGTGTAGTGGGAGAGCGCATTGACGGTCTTGATCGACATCATCGGGCCTTCGAAGGTAGACATACCGTAGAAGGAAAGCGAGGTGATCAGGAACTTCAGGATCGGATCATCGCGCAGCTTATGCCAGGCACCCGACAGCGTCATGATGCCGTTGATCATGCCACCCCACGACGGCGCCAGCAGGATCAGCGAGAACAGCATACCGACGGACTGGGTCCAGTCAGGCAGCGCGGTGTAGTGCAGGTGGTGCGGACCCGCCCACATGTAGGTGAAGATCAGCGCCCAGAAGTGCACCACCGACAGACGGTAGGAATACACCGGACGACCAGCCTGCTTCGGCACGAAGTAGTACATCATGCCGAGGAAGCCGGCGGTCAGGAAGAAGCCGACCGCGTTGTGGCCGTACCACCACTGGACCATCGCATCTTGAACCCCTGCATACATGGAGTAGGACTTGGTCAGTGTGACCGGCATTTCCATGCTGTTGAAAATATGCAGCAGCGCGATGGCGATGATGAAGGCACCGTAGAACCAGTTAGCCACGTAAATATGCGAGGCCTTGCGAACGGCGATCGTTCCAAAGAACACCAGCGCGTAAGCAACCCAGACCAAGGTGATCAGGATGTCGATCGGCCACTCAAGCTCAGCATATTCCTTGCCGGTGGTAATACCCAGCGGGAAGGAAAGCGCAGCCAAGACGATGATCAGTTGCCAGCCCCAGAAGGTGAAGGGAACCAAGGGGCCACCCCAGAGGCGGGCATGGCTGGTACGCTGAACGCACCAATAAGACGTTGCAAAAAGCGCAGAACCACCAAACGCAAAGATCACCGCGTTGGTATGCAACGGACGCAGGCGCCCGAAGTGCAACCACGGGCCGATATTCAACTCCGGCCAGACAAGTTGTGCTGCAATAATGACACCGACCAGCATGCCGACGATGCCCCAGATGACGGTCATGAAGGCGAATTGCCGTACGACCTTATCATTGTATGTGGTTTGTGTTCCAGACATGAACCCACCTCTCGTTAATAAAAAACGGAATGCCCACCTTCCCTGAACCCAAGGGGGCACTTGAAAGCGGATGGTATTCTAGTTGCGGAGGGGCGTTTTGACCTAGATCAATCTAGCGATCATCTACCGCCGAAGCGGGCAAGACCCTGCCGGCACAAAGCAATCTGCCGCCAAGACAGGCACAAAACAGCAAATTTGCGACACGCAAAAAGCCTGCTTGCGCAATAAAAAATTCATCAATATCGCCATCGGGGCAAGGAATTTTTTTCCAAAAAAAAGGGTGCGTCGCAACGCACCCCAACCCCAACAGAGAATCAACGCAAGACCATACGCCTTGCATGGACACTATCTTGCCCGCTTCATCACCCTGTCACATTGATACAGGTCAAATCTTTTCTTTTTTTTCCTCCTGTTCCGCAAGTTTCCCCTTGGGTGCTTCATCGTCTTCCATAAGAACCTTGAAACCGGGTCCTTCCAGATCGTCAAACTGGCCACTTCTGACCGACCACCAGAATGCACCGGCAATTCCGAAGACCAGGACTACCGAAACCGGAACCAGCAAATAGACGCTTTCCATCACTCACACTCCTTACGCTGAATGCGCAACGAATTCAGGACCACCAGCAGCGAACTCAGCGACATGCCGATTCCAGCCAGCCACGGCGTCACATAGCCAGCGATCGCCGCTGGCAAGGCGACAATATTGTAGAAAAACGACCACCAAAGATTCTGCCGAATAACGAGCAAGCTGAAACCGGCGCGCTTAAAACCCCGATTCAGGTGCGCAAGATTTTCCGAGAGCAAGATCAGGTCCGATTGTGTCCGGGCCAACTGCGCACCGCCCCCCATCGCGATCGAAACCTGCGCCTGAGCCAAAACCGGCGCATCGTTAACCCCATCCCCCACCATCGCAACGACTGCACCATTCGCCTGCAAAGAGCTGACGCACTGGTGCTTGCCCGCGGGCGTAGCCCCGGCCCTGACATCCTTGATCCCCAACGTCTCGGCAACGCGATTGGCAACGGATGGCGCATCACCGGTCAACAGAGTGACTTGGCGGCCGGTCTTACGCAAATCGTCGATCAATCGTCGGGCTTCGGGACGCACCTCGTCGCCAATGAGAAACAAAGCCAGACAACGCTCCGCGTCCGCCAGCAGGATGGCGGTATCACCACTATCCAGCCATGCCGCAGCCCCGTCGGGCAATGCTAAACCACCGAGCGCCAACGCGTAATCGGGACGGCCGATACGAAAACGGCATCCATCGACAACCGCTTCAACCCCTTGTCCCGGCTCGCTGATCGAATCACTCGCCTGGTATTTTGCTGACGGCACCGCATGCCGCAAGGCCAACGCCAGTGGATGTTCCGAGGCCTGCTCCAAGGCAGCCGCCAGTTCAAGACAATCTTCCCGCCCCAAGCCGGCGAATGGCACAACATCGAGAAGGTGCATTTTCCCGGTTGTCAGCGTACCCGTCTTGTCAAATACGAAATGCGTCGCCCGGGCCAGGGTTTCAATCGCATGCCCACGTGTCACCAGTAGACCGTCCCGGGCCAGCGCCCCGGAGGCAACGGTGAGCGCAATCGGCGTCGCCAGGGAAAGGGCGCACGGGCAGGTCACCACCAGCACGGAAACAGTGATCCACAAAGCCTGCGTCGGATCGACCAGATACCAGCCGACGGCCGTCAGCACGGCAACCACGAGAAGCGTCCCGACAAAATAGCTGGCAATCCGATCGGCAATTTCGACGATCCTGGGCTTATCCAGCGACGCCCGCTCCATCAGTTCGATGATCGCCGACAGGCGTGTCCCCTCGCCGACTTGTTCGACCCGCACGACGAGCGGACTCTCGGCATTGATCGAACCGCCGGTGACAATATCGTCCGGTCGTTTGGCAACCGGCAGACTTTCACCGGTCAGCAGGGCTTCGTTGGCGTAACTCACCCCTTCGACCACCTTGCCATCGGCCGGAATGATCTCCCCCGGGCGGACCAGGACATAATCGCCCACCGTCAGATCGGCAACGACCACCTGCACTGGCTCACGATCGACCGGGAAATTCGGCATCTTCTGGGCGAACGCCGGCAACAATTTGGTCAGCGCCTCGGTCACGCTCAGCGCCTTCTGGCGCGCATTCATTTCCAAATAACGCCCGCCGAGAAGGAAAAAGACGAACATGGTCACGGAATCGAAGTAGACCTCGCCCGCCTGGGTCAGCGTCGCCCAGCAACTGGCCAGGAAGGCAACCCCGACCCCGAGCGCCACCGGCACATCCATACCGACACGGCGCAATCTGAGATCGCGCCAGGCATTGCGAAAAAATGGTGCTGACGAGTAAAAAACCACAGGCAAAGTCAGGACCAGACTGGCCCAGCGCATCAGCGACTCGATGTCGGCAGACATGTCGCCGTTGGCGATGTACACCGGATAGGCATACATCATGACCTGCATCATGCCGAAACCGGCGACCCACAGGCGCCACATTGCATCGCGCCTCTCGTTGCGCGAAATTTCCTCGTTTTTCGCGGCATCGTAGGGAAACGCCCGATAGCCTATCGCGGCTACCGCCAGCAGGATATCCGACAGCTTGATGCGGCTATCGTCCCAACGTACGCGAGCCCGTCGCGACGCGTAGTTGATGTTGATGGCGGTGACACCGGGCAGTTTGCCGATGTGCTGCTCGTTTAGCCAGATGCAGGCGGCACAAGTGATCCCTTCCAGCATCAAGGAGGCTTCACGCTCGTTTTCCCCCAGTTCCTTGACGAAACTTTTCTGGAAGTCCGCATGATCGAAAAGGGCGATCTGCTCGAGGATCGTTGGCATGGCTTCGCGCGGCGACTCGGGCAACGCATCGCGGCTACGGTAATAATCCTCCAGGCCGTTATCGACGATGGACTGGGCTACTGCCTGACATCCGTAACAACACATTGCCCGCGGCTCGCCGTTGATCGTGACCGACAATTCGAGATCGTCGGGAATAGGCAGACCGCAGTGATAGCAGGAAGCTTGGGACATGCAACAAAAAAGGCACCGAAGTGCCTTTGCGGATCAGGACGGGGGACTAGTATAGTTTATTTGGTCCCCATCCGGATGGCGCCATCCAGGCGAATGACCTCGCCGTTGAGATAGGCGTTCTCGGCGATATGCCGCACCAGCGCGGCATACTCGGCCGGCTTACCCATGCGCGTCGGGAAAGGCACCATCTTGTTCAGCGAATCCTGGACTTCCGGCGGCATGCCGAGCAGCATCGGCGTTTCCATGATCCCCGGCGCGATCGTCATGCAACGGATGCCGCTACGCGCCAACTCGCGGGCAACGGGCAAAGTCAGCGCAACAATCCCGCCTTTCGAGGCGGCATAGGCGGCCTGTCCAAGTTGCCCCTCGAAGGCGGCAACCGAAGCGGTATTGATGATGACACCGCGTTCACCACCGGCATCCGGCGTGTTTTTCATCATGGCCTCGGCCGCCAGGCGCAGCATGTTGAAAGTACCGACCAGATTGATATTGATGACTTTGGCAAAGCTCTCCAGGCGATGCGGCCCTTCCTTGCCCAGAACCTTCTCGGCTGGCGCGACGCCGGCACAGTTCACCAGTCCATGGACGGCACCAAAACAGGACAGCGCCGCCTGAACCGCTTCACGCCCGGAAGCCTCGCTCGTCACATCGGTCTCGACGAAGCGGGCCGCAGGACCCAACTCATCCGCCAGCCCCTGACCGGCCTCACGATTCACATCGACCAGGACAACGCGCGCCCCCGCCTCGACCAAGCCGCGCGCGGTGGCCGCGCCCAGGCCGGAACCTCCGCCGGTGACGATGAAAACCTTGTCGTTCAATTGCATGTGCTTTCTCCTTGATTTGTTATATCGCGTACAACTCCAGACGGTAGCGTATGGAGCAGTGACGGATATTACCTCGCCCCCGCTCGACGAAAAAGTGAACGGCTAGCCGACGGGGCTCGGTGCTATGATTTGCCCTCATCATTTTCTGCCAGCCCCCGATGCCTGCCGGAAAGTACGAAATCCTCGTCGTCGACAGTTCCGCTGCGAATCGAGCGCTGCTGGGCGAGTGCCTTTCCCAGCTCGGCGATGTCGACGTCGCCTTCGCCCAGGATGGCGGCGAGGCGATTCAGCAGATTGCGGCACGTTCGCCCAGCCTGGTTCTCATCGACATCCATCTGCATGACGGCAACGGCATCGAACTCGTCCGGCGCATTCGCAATCGTGAGATCCTCAAGGACGAGTCCGAATTTTCGCTGTGGATGCCCGTGATTTTCCTGTCACCGCTGATCGACGATGACATGGTCGCCCGCGGCATCATTGCCGGCGGCGACGATTTCCTGCACAAACCGGTATCCGAAGTCATCCTGCTGGCCAAGGTCCGCGCCATGCTGCGCATCGTCGGCATGCAGCGCGAGATCCACGCCGCCCATCGCCGCCTCAAACAGATATCCACGCTCGACGGCCTGACCTGCATTCCCAACCGCCGCTACTTCGACGACACCCTGAACACCGAATGGAAACGCTGTCAGCGGGCCGGCGCGCCACTTAGCCTGATCCTCTGCGACGTAGACTATTTCAAACAATTCAACGACATCTACGGCCACCAGGCAGGCGACCTTTGCCTCAAGGCCGTCGCCAACGCCCTCAGTGAATCGTTGTTCCGTGTCGAGGACAGCGTTGCCCGCTACGGCGGCGAAGAATTCGCCGTTATCCTGCCCGGCACCGATCTACGTGGAGCGAACGCCGTCGGAGAACGCATGCGAACGGCCATCCGCGACCTGCGCATACCACACACGCAGGGCATCGAAGCTTTCGTCTCCTGCAGTTTCGGCGTAGCCGCCAGTCGGAACTTGAGCGACTGCCCGGCGGAACAACTGCTCCGAAGCGCCGACCAGAGCCTTTATCAGGCCAAGAAGCGGGGACGGAACCGCGTCGAAACGCTCGCCCCCGCTGCGCAGATGGCCAGCCTCACCTGATGCTCACCGGCGCCAGTGCCCGCGTCAGGCTCGCTTCTCCACGACCGTAAACACTGGCGCGGTAATTGCGCAGCGTATCGGTACGCGCTGTCGTCAGTAGCTGATTGGCAATCTGCGTCGGCGTCGCTGCCGTGAACTTGCTGCCGATCACGGCAGCGTAACCACTGATGATGGGTGCGGCAAAAGAAGTCCCGTACAGGCCGGTAGTATCGCCTTTCACCCCGACCACCAGGAAGTTCTTCTGGATCGCGCTGTCGCTGCCAGCGTAATTCGAATAGGAAGCCAGGCTGGCTTTTGCCGTCGTGCTTCCATTGCTGCTCAACGCGCCGACGTAGATCGCCGATGGCGCCCCCTTGAGCGCAAGATTCAGATAATCGACGTTGCCGCTCCGATTCGCCCGTCCCACGGCGACTGCATCGTTGCCCGCCGCCTTGGCAATCACCGCTGCCCCGGTTTTTGCATAATTGATGATGGACTGCTCCTGCCCGGACCAGGAAATGCGATTCACGCCATAGCCGGAACGCGCATACATGCCGTAACTCATGTTCAGCACATTCAAGCGACCTTGCGTCAGGGCGACCGCTTCCGAACCCCAGTTTCGCTGCACCACCATCGCCTCCGGCGCAATCATTGAAGCCTGCAGCGCAGTCCAGTCACCATGCCCCTGCAATTGCCCGCCCGTTCCGAGATTGCCGGAAAATGGCGAGTCTCCGGAAAAGTCATCGACTACCGTGATTGTCGCCCCCTGACCTTTGTAGCCCGAATCCCAGGCTTTTCCGACATCCGGACTCATCCAAGAATAAGTACTTTGCCCCTGAACCGAAAACGCCGCTGCCAGCAAGCCGACGGTCAATGACATTTTCAGACTGGCATGTAAATCGACAGGCTTCATCAGAATTCCTTTCTATACTCGATTGAAATGAAATTGCGGTCCTCGGGCTTTTCGTTGAAGTTGAAACGTAGCGTCTCCTCAGGCGCCATCGGCGAAGCCGCCAGTCGGCAGTTCACCTCGCGCACCCCAGCGATTTCGCCATAATCTGCAGAGCAGGTCTTTTCCCTGAGCGCGCCGGAAAAAACGTGATAGGCCTTGATGGTCAGACGCCCCTTACCCCACGACCGGATGCCATAGAGCAAGCCCAGCTTGAAGCTGGGGGCGATGGCGTACTTTTCCCCCTTTTCCCCGGTGCTCACGCCCCAGATGACACCAAGATCACGATTGATCTGCGTCAGAAAGCTGACCTGCACATCAACCCAGTGCGTGGCATACCAGCGCCCTACGGGAAGCGTCAAACCATAAGCCGATTCATAGCTGTACTTTTGCAAGCCGCTGACCCTGGCGGATAACGACGATCCCTGACGCAGGTCAACCAGATGAGTCGCCTCGAGAAAATCGAAGGCACGAACCGAGGCAAAGCCTCCCAACGGAGGAAAGAAAAAGCATAGCAAGAAGACTGTGAGGTAGCGCACGGTGCTGATCCCGCCCCATGGAAACTTCGAACAAACCCGAATGACATAATATATGCATTTGGCAAGACCAGCCCGGGAGTTTCGTCAGATAAGCAGGCGTTCACAACTGACATTCGGTAGCTGATCACGTATCGCGATCACAGCGCCTCAGCATCCATGTCGGTGACAATCAAGTCGTGGCTGCGGACAAATTTTTATCAAGAGGGGCCGACCTCATTGGGTCGGCCGCAGGCACTGGCAGCGGACACAGGGTTTTATAGGACCAGAAATGTTGAAGCCCGCACGACGCACGGTATTGATCCGTTCATTGCAATCGAGTGGGATCAACATCATCCCGCACCACTGGGACGCTTTACCGAGCCGGGGGCTTTGCCGTCCGACGCAACGCCTTGGCGCACGAATTGAAGACGAAGGCGGGACGACCCCTCTATGCCCCGCACAAGCAAAGCATCGAACCCGTATTCGGCATCATCAAGTCCGCACTCGGCTTTCGTCAGTTCTCCCTGCGCGGCCTGAAAAAGGTCACGGGGGAATGGACCCTGGTTTGCCTCGCGTGGAATCTAAAGCGCATGGCCGTATCGCGCCCACAGTAGAAAACAAGGGGAAATCGTGCGCCTTCAGACAGAAACCAGCGGATTTCAGCCTTCCAACCCCAATTTCAGCAGCCCGCTTGGGTCAAGGTCGCCAGGCTACTAGTGAATTTCTGGCTCCGATCAGGTCGGACTCAATCCTGTTTGGTCCGGTTGCGTCATGGGGAAAACAGGTTCCGCCCCATCGCTTGCGCATCATCAAGCTCTCGCAGGCGGCTGATCTGAAGAAGGAAAAGCCATCCGAGACCCGTCTGTTTTCTTGTTTTCTGGTCAATGCCTGATCAGAGTGGGGTAGAACGCTATCGACGTGCATCCAGCGCCATACAAGCAGCGGAGCATGCCGTCCAGTCACCCGCCTTCGCAATTAGAAGAGGGGGCTTATCAGTCTTGGGGCGTGAAGATGCTCTTGAGTCGAAATTCAATTGGAACAAGAGGCTGATTTTTGGTCAATCCTCTCAAGCGATATCCGCCGTCTCAATCAACCCGAGAACTTTCAATTCGTTAATAAAACGCTCCATGTCGGCTTGACAGACTGAAGGAGCAACGTCGAATTCGGTACAGACCACTTCAACCAAATCCAGCACCGAAATGGGTTGCGCTAACAGGTCCCAGACCCGGGACCCGACCCCCCCGATACCATAATACTCTCCTCGCTCAATGCTCATTATGACCGTATCACCGTCCATGTCGGCGGCAATCAGGTCAGGGTTGCGGACAAAAACAGTTTTTTTTTCGGCATGGGGCATCATGGGCGATAAACTTTGCAACAAAATCAGCGTTCGCCAAATCGTTGCGGATACGATAGGCAGCTCATAATTTTCCAACAAGAGCAGCATGTTAACATCCTCTGACGATATTCAGATCACCATCTCCGGACATATCCACAACCTTTCTGACCTGTGCACCAGACTGGGAATTGCGAAAGCGCAAGCGTGCACAACCAGGGTGCTTGTTTTGGCATGGCGCCATTGGGGAGAAGCGATGGCGGAGCATCTCGTTGGCGATTTTGCGCTGGCTCTGCATGACAATCTGCGCGGGGTCACCTATTTGGCCCGAGACCCCTTGGGCGTCAAACCGCTGTACTACCACATTGAGCGCCAGCAATTGCACTACGGCTTCAGCGTACCAGAGTTGAAGCGCCTCTCTCCTCGCCCCTTGACCAAGGACGCGGATTGGGCGGCGACTTATCTTCTCGATTTATCCTTTAGCCAAACCGAGAGCGCCTACAAGGAAATCAAGAAGCTGGCGCCTGGCTGTTGGGCTCGATTCGACGCCGAAGGGCGCGTCAATATCCAACGCTACCATCGCTGGCGGGACGATCCACCTTTTTCCACCCATTGTGACTCGCGTTGGGTTGATGACTACCGCGAAATACTGGAAGAATCAATCCGCTGCCGCATGGAACCGCACCACCCCATGGGCACGGAAAACAGCGGAGGGATTGATTCGGCTACCATTACGGCTTACCTTGCCCACTTCCTCGGTGAACCAGGTGACCGCCTCCATAGTTTCAGTTTTGCCCTGTGCGAACACGAACCAGCCTATATTCTGGAGACCAGCCAGGCAAAACGCATACGCCACAACTATGTGATAACGGATCGTTATGGTCCGGCAGATCAAGAATCGCGGGTTGCCCAAAGCCTAGCCGCCATAGGTTATCCAGAAGAGCATGCCAACGCGAGCGGGCACATTCCCTTTTATGAGGAATGTCAAAAACGTGGGATACGTACCCTATTCTCTGGATTCGGCGGGGACGAAATCGTAACCAACACAGGACAACATTTGCGTTTTGAGTTGCTGGATCGCCACCAGTATGGTGCTTTGTGGAAAACGCTACAAGGCAACCCTCTCATGCGTACGCTGCGTTTATTGAAAGCGGCCACAGTGAGTCGCAGAAGTCCCAGCGCCAACCTCAACTTCATTAAAGCCTGGACCCAACGTTGGCCGCAACAGTTGCTGCGTCCTGAAATCGTGCAACGCCTCGAACTGTACGAACGCTACATGGAAGCTGCGGTTTATGACGCTCCCTACCGGCGTACCAACGACTTCATTCTCCAACACCACTTAGGGCGGATGCAAATAGCCGCTCGCCTGGAGAGCTGCTGCGTCATGGCGGCGGCGTACGGTGTCGACTATCGCTGGCCGCTGTGGGACGCTCGCTTGGTCCAGCAGTACCTCTCAACACCAAGCATAGAAAAATTCGGCCCCAAGGGCATCGGCCGCTATTTGCACCGCCGCGCCATCGACGGCATCGTGCCCAAGCGGGTGGCCTGGAAACAGAGCAAAGATATGGGGTACGCTCTATTGCATCAGAAAAAGAATGGTGCGGACATCCAACAGCTTGCCAAGCAAGCGCAAACCTTGGAATCTCGCCTTCATCCCGCCTTGGAAGCACTCATCGACCGCCAAAAGTTCCGGGGTCAGATAGCTCGCGCTGAAAAAGGTAGCGTGGATAACGAATTTGGTTTCATGTTCCGGCGCAGCTTTGCAACTTTATCGAGGCTCAATGAATGGCTGGATGGCCTATGAGCGAATGCCATCCGGGCAAGCACACGAGGAAACGCTGTCTGTCACACACTGACACGATAGCCATGGCGAATCCAGCCATCCAGCAATCGGCGATTCACCGGATGGACTTTTTGCTATCCGTGCTCCAGTGCGTCGCCTCTTCGGGCTAGCTCTGGGTGGTCAGTTCCAGGTAAGTATCCCCCGGCAAAGCCGGGGGCTTTAGATTGTGAGCCGCTCAAAGCGGCAATCTGGGGTCGCTAACGC
>OFJB01000050.1_pt1 | contig 82829 bp, 79 predicted proteins | sample 1775081 | NCBI WGS metagenome assembly OFJB01 (sample SAMN08195771, study PRJEB24354) | sludge metagenome | isolation source: initial sludge from phenol fed wastewater aerobic bioreactor | place: India: Nagpur | collected 2016-06-05 | reverse complement strand
CGACTGCTCGTCGGGCCAGGTGGTGAAGGAGGAAAGGCCGGTCTACGGCCGCCTGTTCCAGACGCCGTTCTCCGACAAGATCCGCAACGAGATCGCGGTGCCGACCATCGCCGTGGGCGCGATCTCGGAAGCCGACCACGCCAACTCCATCATCGCCGCCGGCCGGGCCGACCTTTGCGCCGTGGCCCGCCCGCACCTGGCCGACCCCGCCTTTGTCATCCACGAGGCCGCGAAGATCGGCTTCAAGGGCCAGGCATGGCCGAAGCAGTATCTCTCGGCGCGCTACCAGTACGAGGCCAACCTTGCCCGGGCCGCCGCGGAAGCGGCGGGCAAGCCACGATGACGCAGCGCCGGCACGCCCTCGTCACCGGGGCCGGCAGCGGCATCGGCAAGGCGATCGCGCTGCGGCTGGCGGCGTCGGGGCACGCCGTTTCCCTGGCCGGTCGGCGTGCTGCGCCGCTGGAAGCGGCCGCCGGGGAGATCGTGGCGGCCGGCGGCGATTACCTGTTCGTCGTCACCAATGACCAGGAGGTCGTCGCGGTGGCCCGCCAGACCGGCAAGGTCCGCTGGGTGGCGCCGCTCGCCCGCTTCAAGGGTCCGGAGGACAAGTCGGGTCCGATCATCTGGTCCGGCCCGGTGATGGCGGGCAGCCGCCTGTGGGTCACCGGCTCCAACGGCCAGCTCGGCAACCGCAATACCTTCGTTGGCCTGAACGGCAACTTCGGTACCGTGGTTCTGGGTCGTCACGACACCCCCTACAAGCTGGCTACCCAGAAGTTCAACCTGTTCTCCGGTGTGTTCGGCGCGAGCGACGAAGTGCTGGGTCGCATCGAGGGCGGCCTCGACTTCGAGAAGCGCATCCTCCAGATCTACGACACCTGTCGCCAGCCCGAGCAGATCGAAGCCGCCTTCAATGCCTTGCAAACGGAACTGGAAGAAGTCATCGCCGACCGTATCAAGGACACCCAATCCCAACTGCTGGAAAACTTCGATGAGGACGTTCACGACCGGCTCAAGCTACGCCTTCAAGACGCCGAGGCACGGCTCGACAAGCTGGGACGTTGGTTCTGGGGTGTCACCTGCTTTGCATTGGAAGGCCGTGCGCGCTTCGATGAACAGTCCTATGCGTTCTCTTTGAACACGCCACCAACTGGCATCGCCACGGGCCGCTACCAGCTCATTCGTGGTGCGGCGCAGCCGGACATGCTGGCGCACGCCTACCGCCTCAGCCACCCGCTGGGGGAGTGGAGCATTGACACCAGCCTGAATGCGGCAACGCCCGTCGCCACCTTGAAGCTCGACTACAGCAAACACGGCGCACGGGTCTCCGTCATCGAGAGACTGCGCGGTATGTCCGGCTGGCTGACGCTGGCCCGGCTGGAAGTCACCGCCTTCGAGACCACTGAGGCGCTGCTGTTCTCCGGCCTCACTGACGATGGCCAGGTGTTGGATCAGGAAGCCTGCGAAAAGCTAATGGCCATTCCAGCAGCAGGCAAACCCACTCCTTTGAGCACCGCCGTGCCCGAGGCACTGCTGGCCAACAGCCAGCGCGCGGTCGCCGCCACCGTTGCCCAGGTGCTGGAAGCCAACCAGCGCCTCTTCAATGAAGAGCGCGACAAGCTGGAACGCTGGGCTGACGACAAGCTTCTGGCCGCAGAGGAAGCCCTGAAGAACACCAAGGCACGCATTGCACAGTTGAAGCGCGACGCCCGCAAGGCTGTCACCTTGCAGGAGCAAGACGGCATTCAGCGCGAACTGTCTGAGCTGGAGCGCAAGCAACGACGTCTGCGGCAGGAAATTTTCGCCGTCGAGGACGAGATCATCGCCAAGCGCGACGAATTGATTGCCTCGCTCCAGCAGCGCCTGCAAGAAAAAACAAGCAACGAGACACTGTTCAGCGTGCGCTGGCAGGTCACCTGAAAAGCAAATCCTTCAAAGCATCAGAAATCCCGAGATCAGGGCAACCCATGACCACTAAACAGAATCCCAAATTCCAGGAGCTCGTCGCCAAGCTGCGCGAGATCTTCCAGATCGACCGCCCGGAACTGGACTTCGGCATCTACCGCATCCTCAACGCCCGCGCGGGCGAGATCAACGACTACCTGCAAAACCGGCTGGCCGAGAAGGTGCAGCAAGCGCTCTCCGCAGGCAGCGCCGCCAGCACGCAGCAACTGCAGGCCGAATTGCAGGAGGCCGAAAAGAACGCCCAAGCCTTGGGCGTGAGTCCCGATGCCGTACCCAAGGTGCAGGAACTACGCGCCAAGCTGAAAGAGACAGCAGCAGGCAGCAGCGAACACGAAAACGCCGTGTTCTCGCACCTGCTGGCCTTTTTTTCCCGCTACTACGAGCAAGGCGACTTCATCAGCCAGCGCCGCTACAAGGGCGACACCTACGCCATCCCCTACGCGGGCGAAGAAGTGATGCTGCACTGGGCCAACAAGGATCAGTACTACACCAAGAGCGGCGAGAACTTCAGCAACTACAGCTTCAAGCTCGAAGACGGTCGCACGGTGCATTTCCGCCTCACCGCCGCCGACACTGCCAAAGACAACCGCAAGGACAACGACAAGGAACGCCGTTTTGCCCTTGTAGCGGCCAAGACCGTCACCCGCGTGGATGAAAACGGCGACGAAGTTGAAGAGGAACTGGTGCCCGTGGAGGAAGCATCGGGCAGTGACGGCAACAAGGAGCTGATCATCCGCTTCGAGTACGCCGCCCAGCCCAAAGGCACCAAGCAGGAGGCGCTGGTCACCAAGGCCGTCGAGGCGGTGCTGGCGGACGCCGCCGTGAAGGCCCGTTGGCTGGCCCTAGGCAACCGCGCGCCTACGGAGAAGAGCCCACAGCGCACCCTGCTCGAAAAGCACCTGAGCGACTACACCACCAAGAACACTGCGGATTACTTCATCCACAAGGATCTGGGCGGTTTCCTCCGGCGCGAGCTGGACTTCTACATCAAGAACGAAGTCATGCATCTGGATGATGTGCAGAACGCGGGCGCGTTCGCAGACATCGAAAAGAGCCTGCGCATGATCCAGTGCCTGCGCAGCATCGCGCTGGAGCTGATCACTTTCTTGGCCCAGTTGGAAGACTTTCAGAAGAAGCTTTGGCTGAAAAAGAAATTCGTTGTCTCCAGCCACTACTGCCTCACGCTGGATCGAGTACCGGAGTCTCTTTACCCGATGATCGTCGCCAACCAAAAGCAGTGGAATCAGTGGGCAAGCCTAAGACTACTCAAGGACGCAAACAAGGATGTTGCGTCACATGTGCTGCCTGGAACCATTGCATTCCTCAAGGCGAATCCGCATTTGACGGTCGATACCTCTTTGTTTGACAAGGATTTCCTGGCCCAACTTCTCGCATCAGTTGATGATCTAGATGCATCCATCGATGGAACATTAATTAAGGGCGACAATTTTCAGGCGGTCCAACTTATTTCGCAGAGATACAAGAATGCGGTGGACTACATCTATCTCGACCCACCCTACAACACCTCTGAAAACAGTTTTGTTTACAAGAATCAATACAAGGAATCATCGTGGCTTTCGATGATTCAAAGCCGCGTCTCTCCCGCCCTTAGTATTTTGAAGGAATCGGGAGTCATGAGTTGTGCAATTGATGACTATGAGCTCCCATATCTTGAAGGTCTGCTTGACGCCGTTTTTCAGCCGGAAAATAGGTTGGGCAATCTCGTTGTGGAAATCAAACCTTCGGGTCGAACAAACGACAAATATCTGGCAACAAGCCATGAATATTTGCTGTTCTACGCGAAGAATGCTATCGAGGCAGATATTGACTTTTTCCCCTTATCTGACGAGCAGGCAGCCCAGTACAGCCTAGGAGATGGCGATGGCAATTTTAAATGGAGAGACTTTCTGAGGACTGGCGGTTACTCGACGCCCCAAGAGAGACCAAACTCTTACTACCCAATATTCTTTAACCCTGAGACCAAACAGGCTGCGCTCGAGGAATTTGAGGGCGCCATAAAAATTCTCCCGATCGACAGCGAGGGCAATCACCGAGTTTGGAGAAAAACCCCTCCCTCTTTTCTGGAGCACTTGAGGAAGGGAGAGATAAATTTCACAACCAATCGAAAGGGTGAATGGAAAGTTCAACTTATTGACCGTATAAAAGATGGGACAAGACCTAAAAGCGTTTGGGTCAACCCAAAATACGACGCATCTTCGCATGGAACAAAACTGCTTAAGGCTCTTTTCGGCGAAGGCGTCGGATTTTCGTTCCCGAAGAGCATTAATGCAGTTGAGGATGCATTGCACATCAACTGTGCATCCAAAAAAGATTCCTTTGTGGTCGATTATTTTGCAGGCTCAGGAACAACCGGCCATGCACTGATCAATCTGAATAGAAAAGATTCTGGATCAAGAAAGTATCTGCTTGTTGAACAAGGCGACTATTTTGATAGCGTAATCAAGCCCCGTATTCAGAAGGTCGTCTACTGCCCAACTTGGAAAGATGGTCGGCCGTCCACAAATAGCGAAGGTATTTCGCATACCTTCAAGGTGCTTTATCTAGAGAGCTACGAAGATACCCTGAACAACCTGCAACTGCGCCGTACGACCGCGCAGGATGATCTGCTAAACACCCTGCCGCAGCAGGCCAGGGACGACTACCTGCTCAACTACCTGCTGGACGTGGAGAGCCGTGGCTCGCTGCTGTCGGTGGATGACTTTAAGAAGCCCTTCGACTACACCCTCAACGTGGCCGTGGATTCGGCGGGCGCTTTCGAGCCGCGCAAGATCGATCTGGTCGAAACCTTCAATTACCTGATCGGCCTGCGCGTCAAGCACATCGACGCGCAACCGCAGCGCGGCTTCGTCACCGTCACCGGCACCTTGCCCAGCGGCGAAAGCTGTCTCGTGCTGTGGCGCGATTGCGATGTGCTGGACTACGAAGGCATCAGCAAGCTCTGCGACAAGCTCGCCATCAACCCGGCGGACAACGAGTTCGACGTGGTCTACATCAACGGCGACCACAACATTCCCACCGTGCTTACGCAGACGGCCGAGGAAGGCGGTGCCACCCGCGTTCTCAAGCTGCGCCAGATCGAGCCGGAGTTTCTGGAGCGCATGTTCTCCGTGGAGGGCATCTGATGACACGGCCACGCAAGACCCCTGTCGCCGGTTCGGGCGCAAGCGGCGCAGCCGGTTCCACTCGCGGCGGCAAGAAGCGCAGCTTCCATCAGGAATTGGTGCTCAACCGCTGGGTGCTGGGTTTTTTTCAGGGCGGCACGCTGGCGGCGCTCAAGATGCGCTTGGGCGATGACCGCTTCGAGGGCATCGACGAGGACGGCCAGACCAAGTTCTTCCACGAACTGATCCGAGGCTTGTTCGATCCCAACAAGGTGCCCGAGGCCGACCTGCGGCGCTACGACTTGAACGTCGTCGCCCACTGGCAGGCCATCACCGCCCAGCGCAACAAGCTGGAAGGCCACGAACTGCAGATGAAGTATTTCCAGTACCTCTCGCTGCTTTTCACCGAGCTGTATCTGGACTGGTACTTCAACCACCGTCAGGACTTGCTCGATGGCCTGAACGAGGAAATGACGCGCTACCGCGCCGAGAACGGCGCGGAGCCGTTCCGCGATTTCGAAGCTCATGATCTGAACAAAATCGCCTTCTGGAATGCCACCGGCAGCGGCAAGACTCTGCTGCTGCACGTCAACATCCGCCAGTACCTGCACTACTTCCAGGCGGGGCGCAGCGATCACTACCCGAGCAAGATCGTCCTGCTCACGCCCAACGAAGGATTGAGCCGTCAGCATCTGGAGGAGCTGCACCTGTCCGGCTTCGGGTTCTCGCAGTTCTTCAACAAGGCCCAGTCACCCGCGCGCGGCACCATCGAAATCATCGACATCAACAAGCTGGGCGATGAGATGGGCGACAAGACCGTCGCTGTGGATGCCTTCGAGGGCAACAACCTAGTTCTGGTGGACGAAGGCCATCGGGGTACGGGCACGGCGGCGGGCGCGTGGATGGCGCGGCGAGATGCACTGGTGCGGGGAGGCTTTGCTTTTGAATACTCGGCCACCTTCGGCCAGGCTGTTGCCAAAGGTATGACCGTGGTGGCCGCAGAAGAAGACATCCAGAAAAAGCGCGCCAGGATGCTGTTCAACACGACCAGCCTGCGTAGCCTGGACGATGGGCAGAAAGCGCAATTGGCGCTGTCAGCGGAGGACAAGCGCCGCGCGCGCATCACCGCCACCCGTGAGATTTACGCCAAGTGCATCCTGTTCGACTACTCGTACAAGTTTTTCTATGAGGACGGCTACGGCAAGGAGTCGTTGATCCTCAACATGAATGGCGAGGCCTACGAACAGGCGGACAACGCACGCAAGTATTTCACTGCTTGCCTGCTGTCCTACTACCAGCAGCTCTGGCTTTGGAGCACACACCGCGACAAGCTTGCCGACTTCAATATCGAGAAGCCGCTGTGGGTTTTCGTGGGCAACACGGTGTCAGGCGAGGAGTCGGACATTCTGGAAGTGGTGAAATTCCTGGCCGACTTCCTGAACAGCGATGTGCAGATCAAGACCTGGCTGGCCGACCTAATTGCCGACAAGGCTCAGATACTGGACGCCAAAGGCAACAACATCTTTGCGCAGAAATTTACGCCGTTGATGAATGCGCACGCCAGCGTGGATGCGTTGTACGCCGACGTTCTTCTTCGCGTGTTCAATGCTTCCTCTCGGCAACGGTTGAAGCTGGTCAACATCAAGAGCAGCAAGGGGGAACTGGCGTTGCGCGTGGGCGATGCCGAGCCCTTCGGTCTCATCAACATCGGCGACGATGCAGGTTTCTTCGGGATGGCGGAGGACGTGGAGGTCTTCGATAGCGAACGCGACGACTTCGGCGGCGCGCTGTTCGGCACCCTGAACAACAAGGACAGCCGCCTCAACGTGCTGATCGGCTCGCGCAAATTCACGGAAGGCTGGAGCAGTTGGCGCGTGTCCACCATGGGTCTGCTGAACATGGGCCAGGGCGAAGGCTCGCAGATCATCCAGTTGTTTGGTCGCGGAGTGCGCCTCAAGGGCAAGGGCTTCTCGCTCAAGCGCACCTTGCCGCAAGACAGACCCAAGGGCGTGCATCTTGACAAGCTGGAAGCGTTGAACATCTTTGGCGTGCGCGCCAGCTACATGGCGGCTTTCAAAGACTACCTGCGCGAGGAAGGCATCACACCCAGTGACGAAGTGCTGGAGCTGGACTTCCCAACGCGGGCCAACCTGCCCAAGGGCAAGCTCAAGACCTTGGCGCTGAAGGATGGCTACAAGGACAACCAGAAACTTGGGTTCAAGCGCACGCACTTTCCGTGGCTGTACGAAATACCCGCGCAGTTCCAGGGCAAGATCAAGCCCCCCCATGTGGTACTCGACCTGTACCCGCGTGTCGAAGCGCTGTCCAGCAAGGACAAGGGCACAACCCCCACGACGGAAGCCCGCAACAAGGGCAAGCTGAATCAGACGCTGTTCCCGGCATTCAATTGGGATCGCATCTATCTGGCGTTGCAGGATTACAAGTTGCAGCGCAGCTGGAGCAACCTGCGGCTGGAACAGCAGAAGCTGATCGACTTCTGTGCGGACACGCAGGATTGGTACACGCTGTTCATCCCGGCGGCGGAACTGAACGTGACGACCTTCGCCGATATCCGCAAGCAGGAAGACATCCTGCTTCGACTGCTGACGGACTACACCGACCGCTTCTACAAGGCCCTGAAGACGGGCTACGAAGGCCAGTTCTACGACATCACCCACATCGATGAAGATCACGGGTCGATGCTCAAGCTTTACCAGTTCGAGATCGAGAACAGCGACGACGGTCTGGAGTATCAGGCGAAGCTGGAAGTGCTGAAGAAGCTGGTGGCGGACGGCAAGATCGGAGAGGCCAGCAAATGGAACGCACCACACATGGTCGCCATCAGCTTCGACCGCCACTTGTACTACCCGCTGCTGGCATTGGAGGACAAGGATGCAGTGCCGCTGAAACTGCGTCCGCTGGCCTTTGACGCGCCGAGCGAATGGGAGTTTGTCCGCGATTTGGAGGCGTTCTACAACTCAGGCGAGGGCAAGGAAGCGATTGGCCCGCGCAGTCTGTACCTGCTGCGCAATGCGGATCGGGAAGAGAAAGGCCTGGGCTTTGCGTTGGCGGGCAACTTCTATCCGGACTTCCTGCTGTGGCTGGTGGACGATGCCAGCGGCAAGCAGTGGCTGACCTTTGTCGACCCGAAGGGGCTGCGCAATCTCGACCTGTCGCACCCCAAGCTGGGGCTCTACAAGGAGGTCAAGACGTTGGAGGCGACGTTGAATATGCAGGCCAAGCCAGGCGAACCGCGTCTGGTGCTCAATGCGTTCGTCCTGTCGCCTACCAAGTTCTCCGACCTGTTGAACGTCGGTGACCCGGCCATAAAGCAAGACCTGGAGGAACGGCACGTCCTTTTCATGGAGGACGGGCGGGACAAGTACCTGGGCGGGATGTTCGCTCGAATCGTCTGAAGACCCACATCTTCAAGGAGAACCTATGTTCCGCGCCTTTGGAACCCCGGAGCCGCTCAGCTCGATTGGGCGGGAATCCATCGACATGGCGGAGGCCAAACGTCAGGTGGAGATTGCCGTCCTGGACGACAACCCGTTCGCGCCGAAGGAGGCGCTACTGCATCATAAATTTCGCGTCGTTGAGCTGGGGCCCGACATCAGGTCTCTGGATACGGTATCGACGTATCCAATCATCGTGTGCGATGTGGCGGGTGTCGGTCGTGCTTTTGGCAGCAGCCTGGAGGGAGCACACCTTGTAAACGAAATTCGCAAAGCTTATCCCGACAAATTCCTCATCAGCTACACGGGCCAGACCCACAGCGTTGCCACAACCAACGCGCTTACCGCCGCCGACAAGCGCATGGCGAAGGACGAGAGCATCGAGGCATGGGTCAAAAACCTCGAGGTTGGTATGAATGAAGTGGTCAACCCCCGAAATCGCTGGATTCGCATGCGACGAGCTTTGCTTGAGCGAGGCGTAGAACTATTCGATGTCTTCAAGCTGGAGCAAGCTTTTATCAAAGCGGTGCGGCAGCGAAAGCCGGACGTTCTGGCCAATGAAGCGCGAGAGCTCGGGGTCACGCAGGATGTCAAAGACCTGATTATCAAGTTCTCTGCTACGGCCGTGGCAACACTGATCAGCGCAGCCTTGGGGATCTGATGCGTTACGACAAACAGAACCGCAGGTTGGCACAGCGCGATGCCGAGATCGCAGAACTGAAAGAGCAGAGCGCGCGACTTGCGTCCGAAGCCCTGCACGTCAAGGGGATCTTGGACAGCACGCTTCATGAAGTCCGCAGATTCAGCGCGCAACTGACCAAATTTGCGGAGCGTCTCAGCAGGGATACGGAGGGACAGACACAACTCAACCAGGCTGCGTTGTCCATCTTCTACACAGCGGGCATGATCTCCTCCCGGCTGGCCTACACCGACATCGAGCTCAATCCCCGTGCGCTCGAAAGTCAGACTGTGATCCGGTCCGGGATCTACAAAAAGTTTGACAAGGCGAGACGAATTTTGGCCGAAGAGTCTCGTGATAGGGGCGTAACGTTTCACCTGAATGGCGAGTCGAGAATCGAAATTGACACCCTTCCAGTCTTTGAACTTTTGCCGTTCGTCCTGCTTGAGAACGCGGTGAAGTACTCGCCGAGGAGCCAGGTCGTGACCGTCGACTTTGAGCCCATCGGTGGGCGCCAAACAGTCACCATCACATCGGTTGGCCCCGCCGTTGCAGATGTGGAGCTGCCGCACCTTTTTGAGAAGGGCTATCGTGGCGCTCAAGCGGCTGGCTTGCCGGGTGAGGGGCTTGGGCTGTTCTTGGCCAAACAGGTCTGTAGGTTCCACGACATCCAGATACGTGCCGAGATCGGACGCCGTAACCTCTACCAGATGGGTGGCATCTCGTACTCAGAGTTCCGAATCGTTCTGCAGTTTTGACCATTGGGAAACCGCAACACTGTTCTGTTTAGGCAGATCGACCTTTCAGTCCGACCGGGCGCTACGTACCGTGCATGCTGGGCCCGCAGTCTCAGCCATCCGGTAACGCGCCCTGCCGCACTCAAGGGGCAATAGTAGCCTGCCCGTCTGCGATCTGAATCATGAGCAGACTACTTCGCAGCTGCCGCCATCGCTCTGATCCACGCCTGCAACGCCCTGAGTTGCTCGGCGTTCTCATGACAGGTCTGGTAGTTGGTGGCGACGGTTCCGGCGACGGCAGAGAGCGCAATGCCTGCGGCGGGCGCATCAGCATCTCCGGCGGGCTCGGGCAACTCGCCTGCGGCGGCAGCGTCGTGCAGGCGCACAAAGCCACGGTTGATAGTGCAAGCAGCGTCGGCTTGAACGGGGACATAGACGGGAACCTCCTTGACGATGGTGTCGCCCTTCTCGCGGACGACGCGGATGCGGTCGACGTACTCGGTGACGACCTTGACGGTGGCTTCAGCCTGACGCTGGCGAACGGTGGCGGCCTGCAGGATTTGTTGCTGGACGGCGGCATCCCACTGCGCTTGAACGTGGCCCGAGCCCTTGATCCAGCCGAGGCCGATCAGCGCGGCGGCGAGCAGGACGAAGGCCAGCAGGCGGTAAGGCCACGGGATCAGCGTCATGGCGCAGTCTCCCCGAGGCACTGGCGGTACTCTGCCTCGCGCCGCGTGGCCAGTCCGCCGCACAGGCGAGCGTTCGCAGGCTGCGCACAGTCTTTGCCTTGGAAGAAGCGCCAGCGCAGCAACTCGGCGCAGGCTCCCGCATAGTCCTCAGCGTTGAGTTTTCTTACCAGCGTGGACTGGCAGAACGCGCGGCTGCCGACGTTGTAGGAGAAGCTCACCAGCGCGTCGTACTCGTGCTGAGCCAGCGGCACGGTGACACATTGCTTAAGCGCGCCCTCAAACCGCTGTATATCCGTCAGCGCACGCGCCAGCGCCTTCGGTGGCGTGGTGGTGTCACCGATCTTCACGCCAGTGGTGGTGCCGAAGCCGATGGTCGGCACATCGCCCTTGACCGGGATCACTGCGCGGTCGGTGTAGCCCTCGTGCAGCACGATACCGACCAGGGTGGCGGCGGACAAGGTCAGTGCTGCGACAGTCCGTCGTTGTGGCGGGCGAATCATTTGTGCATCTCCGGTTGCGCCACCAAGCGCGCAATGGCCGCGCCGATGCTGGCGCTGAAAGCCAGCAGCACGAACAGGCCACGCGGCAGCACGTCACCGAACAGCGGCACCACCACTTCCGCCGCCGTGAAGGCCGCCGCCAGCAGCGAGAAGCGGATGCTCCAGGCACGACGCAGCACGCGCCGCCAGTCGTCCAGCAGCCAGAGCTTGGGATTCATTGCGCGCCTCCCATCAGCTTCAACTTGATGGCAGCGCCGACCAGCAGCGCGGCCAGGATGCCGGTGGTGATGACCTTCACCGTGGTCTGCCACGCCGTGCGACGGGCATCGCGCCACGCTTCCAGCAGGTCGCGCAGCTCGCGGATGTCCTTTGCGGCGCTGCCGTTTTCTAGGCCGAGATGGGCGAGGCAACGCTCGGCTCCGCGTTCGGCTGCACGGTCGAGCAGATCGTCGAAGTCCTCTTTGCGCAGAAGCAGCATGTTCTCCACGAGGACGGCGGGCGCTTGTTGTTCGGGTTCGGTCATTGAAGGTCTCCAGAAATGCAGAACCCGCCTCGTGGGCGGGTTCAGGGGTTGATCGGAAAGTTGGGTTTCAGATTTCGATGATTTCCAGCGTCAGGCTGGGCGCGACGCCCTCGATGACGTCATCGCGCACGAACACCTGCTGGCCGATGGCGGCGCTGCCGCGTGCGCGGATCAAGCCACCACCGGGTAAGGCGACGGTGATCACGCCGGAGCCGACGCCCACCACCGTGCCCGCCTGCAACGGCGGGTCGGGGATGAGCTGGCGGAACTGTTCGTAGAGGTTATGCATGGCTCTGTACTCCCAGCGTCTGCCAGACTTCGGGCATCCCGGCCTCGACCTGCGTCGAGCGCACGAGGCCCAGTCGGGTGACGCTGCCGTCTTGGTACTCGACGAACGCGCCCGGCTCGATGATTCCCGTTTCGGCCAGCACCGGAAGGCGCAGGCTGACCTCGATCTGCTGCCCGGTGTCGGCCAGCACGGCGATGCCACGCTGGCGGACGGCGGCCGCCTCGGTGATGAGGGCATCGACCACCATCGGTGCCAGTACGTCTCCGGCGCTGCCCGCACGCGTGACCTGCCCGAGCACGCCAACGTCCTGACCGGAGACGAACACGCGGTTGTACGCAGGCTTCTCCAGCCAGCGCAGCGATTCGCGGGCGGCCGCATCGACGGGCAGCACGAAGTCGGGCGTGACGGTGTTCCATTCCCACGGCGCGACCGGGTAGCGGTGGCGCACGCGGATGCTCTGCTCGGAGGGATGCGGAATCAGGTAGCCGCCCGCCGCACTGGCGATGGCAACCAAGGCTTCCATCCACGTGCCCTGCTTGGTGAACACTCCAGCCGGGACGTTCCAGTCGGTCAGGCCCCAATCGATGGCCCAGCCCAGCGGAATGCCGTTGAGCATGAGCACGTCATCCATCAATTGCCGCGCGGTGCGTGCCTGCGGCTGCTGGAAGTTCATCAACGGCGCATAGGGCGCGGCCAGCACCGCGTTGCGTCCACGGCCCGAGATGCGGATGCTGGCGTCGCCGAACAACCGCTCGCGGCTGATGCTCTCGGCCAGCACGCGGAACACGGTGCCGTTGACGCTGGCCACCAGTTCGACTGGACCGCCATTGCTGCCGGGCGCGACCAGACTTTCTGCGGCGGCGGGGAGCAATGCATCGAAGCCCCACGTCCAGGACGCGGCGTCGAGCGACAGCGAAAGATTGAACACCGGCACGGGCAAGCCATCGGGCAGCCGGTGAAGGGTCACGTTGTTGATCACGAAGTAGACCCTCCGAACGGGAACGACCACAGGCTCGCCATCGGGCGGATCGATGTGGTTTTCGCAGAAAAACAGCAGATGGGCACTGGCGGGAGCCAGCGCAGCGAACAACAGGTGGCCACTGGGCGTGTAGCAACGCGGCGGCTCGGGCGGCTCGGGGATCACCCACACGCTGATGCCGGGCGGTGGTGGCACAGCCTCCTGGTAGCGACCGCGCCAGCCCACCGGTCGGCGGCTTGCGCTCTGAAAGTCTGAACCCTGGCGCTGCGTCAGCAGTCGGGCGTTTTGCCAGAGGGCGAGCCGACTGGCGCGCTTGCTGCGGTCACCGTCCTGATGCGCGAAGCGCGTGGCGTCGCGCAAATGGGTGGCGTTCTGGAACACGCCCGTCCGAATCTGCGCGATGGGCGTGGCCTTCTCGTGGGCGAACCCGGTTGCGCCGTGCAATCGCGTCGCCTGCTGCTGGCCGGTGCGCCGCAGCAGCGGCGCGGCCACTAAGATTGGCGGCAGGCGGTGCGCGATGCCGTACACCGACACAGCCCCACGCTGCCACGCCGCGCCCCAGCCTGCGGGCGTGGCCGTCGCATCCTGCTGGCCCTGCACTGCGCCGTCCTCGCGCTGCACGGCCTGCTGCCACTCGTGCGCCGTCTGGCCCACCGTCGGGCGCTGCGTGCGCGAGGTGTATCGCACCTCGCCGGTCAGCACCACCCCGGGCAGGCTGGCCACGCCAACGTTGAGCGGCACACTCGGGCGCAGGACGAGCGTGCTGACCGTGAGATTCGGCAGCGCGGCCAGCATCTCCAGCCGCGCAGGTGGAATAAAGGTGATGCTGGCAACCGGTAACGGCAGCGTGGCCTGCACCGTCACGTCGTTGCGCGGCGGCACGTAGTCCGCGCCGAAGATCAGACCGGCATCGGTGGCGGCGGGTCGATCGTACAGCAGGTCGACGTTCTGGCCAGAGTTCGAAGGCATCGTTCACCCCACGACCTCAGCCCAAGATGGCCGACACCATCCGGGCGTCGCCGCCCAGATAGAGGTTGGTGCTGGCCAGCTTCACATCGCCCGCGCCGTCCTGACCGCTGCAATCCAGATCGAGCGCCGTCACCTCATCGCCGTTGACCAGCCGCGCCCAGGTGGCGATGCCGGTGGCAGCGATCAGTCCGTCCTCCTGCTGGGTGAGCGTCAGCAGCCCGCCCGCAATCGTTCCTGCAGGTTTGGTGAGCGCGATCTCGACCAACATCGCGCTGGTGGGCGTCGCTGCCGGATTGGGCGGCCTTGTCCCTCCGTAGATGCGCAGCCGCGCCGGATTGCTGCCCGCATCCAGAAAGGACAGCGTGCCCGCCAGCCGCGCCTCGTTGTGCTCCTGCGTGATGGCGACGGTCATGGCATCGGCTCCGGCCTAAGGTTGTCCGCGACTACTGCGCGGTACAACTGCTGGTAGTCGGTGCTGATCACGGTGTAGCGCTGTTGGGGATCGATGCGCTCGAAGCGGTACGTGCCGTCAGCCTGAGACCACGTGCTCGCCACCAGGGCGTGGGTGTTCTCGCTGTAGAGCAGCACTTCGCGCACCAATGGCTGGTCGGGCTGGCCCTTCTCCTTGACGGTGCCGGTGATCTGACCGTTTCCGCCGAAATGGATGTTGCGGCGGTGGCTGGCCACGCCTCGGTACTGGCGCGGGTGGCTGCCCGGCACGTTCCACTGCACGGAGTTCGGGCTGTGCAAGCGGCTCAAGACGGCGGCGTGAACGCCGACCGGCGGGCCTGCCAGCGCTGCCCGGCACGCCGTCTCCAGCGCACGCAGATCGGCAAGGCTGGCGGTCCCCGACCACACTCCGGCGGCGAAGAAGCGCTCGCTGCCGCCGAGGTTGTACTCGTTGCCGTCGGCGTAGTAGCCGATGCCGCCCACGGTGTCCGCCACCCACGAGCGCGCGAAGGCCGCGCCCGCCCAGTCGTTGTTGAGGTAGACGCGGGCACTGGCCGGACTGACCACCAGCGCCATGAATTTCAGCGTGCCCCACGCGGGCCCGCTGCCCACCTGACCGCCACTGCCATTGGCGTACTGGTAGATCGCGCCGTTGGACTCCTGATCCAGAAAGTAGCTGTTGCTGTCGGCGAGAGCCTTGTAGAACACCAGCCCCCGGCTGATGTGCATCACGAAGCCCGCCAGTACGAAGTCGCCGGACAAGGACATCGGGGTCGCCAGCGGCCAGGGCTTGTCCTGACCGTACAGCCCATAGAGCGGAAATGGCGTGGCCACGCCGCCCTGCACGGTGATGGCATTGCTGCCCACCTGATCTTGCATTTGCCCGCCCGAGAAGTGCAGCGCATCCCACGCCGCGACCGGCGTCAAAGACGCCACGCTGTCCCACCAGCTCACGGCTTACCTCCAAGGCCCGGTGATGTCGAAGGCGATCTGCGCGCCCTCGGCTTCCGAGCTGTACTGCGTCCTGACCAGCAGGAACTTCCTGCCCGCCTGCCCGACGACGTTGTCGACGATGGTCTGATCCGAGTACGGACGATCCTGCGGCATCCACAACATCCCGGGCATCAGGCCACGCATATGGCCGTCCTCCTGTCGCACATAGGTCGGCAGGAGCCACAGGCTGTAGTCCGGCCCGTTCGGAAACGGCATCGGCCCGCGCCCGCAGACTTGGCTGGAGTTGTTGGTATTCAGGGATGTCAGCCCGAAGCGCACCGGGTTGCCGAGCTGGGTGTGGTTGCGCAAGAGCACCTTGGCGGTGAATTCCAGCGACTGCGTCAGCCCGTAGCCGTTGTACTGGCCGGGATAGCTCGAGTAGCCCGAGCTGCTGTTGCTCCAATAGATGTCTTCGGCGGCCAGCACCGTCGCGTAGTTGTCGGCGGGCTTGAAGCTCGTGATATCGCCGAAGCAGTAGCCGTTGCGGCCGTACCAGCCGTACCCGGCGGCATTGGTGACAAACAGGTAGAACAGGCGGTCGTCGCCGATCAGCACCCAGTTGCGGTTGCCGCCGCCGCTGTCGCCCGAGTTGTCGTAGCCGCTGGTGCGGGCGTGGTACCACTTGTACCAACCCCACTGGTTGGCCTGCACCTGCTTCCAGTTCTGCGTCGGATTGTTCGGATCGAACGGAGCCTGCGCACCGACGATGGTGTCGATGTCCGACAGGTCTTCGACGATGCCGACATTGGCCCATTTGGCCCACGTCGTCGTGTAGCCGGGCGTCTTCAGGCTGTCGTCGATCAGCAGCAGGTTCTGCGGCGAAGCCGGGTTCTTGCTGCGGTAGGCCGCCTTGTTGGTGCCCGAGAACGCCTTCTCCCAGCCCAGTGGTGCGACCTTGGCCGCGAGGCTGGTCGTGCTCGTCGCGGGCGATACGGGCGTACCAGTGACCGCGTAGCTGAACGTGGTTGCGGTGGTAGCGATGACCCGGAACTGCCCGTTGTACTCGGGCTGATCGGCCCCGGCGATCTCGACCACCTGCTCGGGTCGGTAGGCGTGGCCCGCGCTGATGGTGGCAGTGGCCACACCATCGACACAGGTCAGCGTATCGATGGCCTTGAGGGCAAATCCGTTGACGAGGCAGGCATCGAGCATCGTCACCAGATCGCCCCAGTTGTTGGAGATCTGCGGCGCGCCCGTCATCCCGCTGTTGAAGTATTTGACGGTGAGGTCAGTCATTTCGATTTTTTCCTTCTGTTCAAGGTGTGTCGACCCACGCCATCAAGGCGTGTCCACGTCCCCGCGAATCAGTAACGTGAAGTGGTCGTCGGGCACGGACTCCGGCCCCTGCTGGACGGTGCGCACCACCCAGACCGGGAACTGGCTGCCGATGGTGTTGAAGCGCAGCACGTTGCCGGTGGCCCAGCCGTTGCCCCAGCCGAGCGCAGGCAGGCGGAAGTACGGCACGCCGGTCGCCGGGTTGTTGGGCGCGCAGTCGGCGCTGGTGTTGCCGGTGGCGATTACGCCGACGTTCTCGCCGATGACCTCGAACGAGGTGCTGTTGGTCATCCGCACCACCCAGCGCTCGGTGAGCGCCCCGCGATTGGTGACCGTGATCGGGTACTGGGTGTGGTTGAAGGTGGCGGTGGCAGCGCTGCCAACGAGTTCATCCGACCAGCTGCCGTTCCAGGTGCTCTGATCGAACACGAGGTTCACGCGGGCGAACAGGTCACCGGCCACCAGCGCACTGGAGACAAAACTGCCGGAGACGGGATCGCCGGGATTGGCCAGCGGATAGGCGTGCGTGAGTGGCCGCGTGAAACTGATCTCGCCGTTGATCTGTACGTCGCGCACCACGGCCATGTCCTCGATGCGGTGCTCGATGGTCACGGGCTGGCTGTAGCCGGTCACATCGGTGAACGTGACGTTGCCTGATTCCAGATCGGTAACGTAGCCTGTGTGGATCACCACGCCGTTGTGGCCGACCACACGCACGCGCGACAGACGCACGCGGGCACAGTCGATGGTCTGGCCGTTGCTGACCGACGCGGTGATGCGCCCGGTGTGGCCGACGACGGCGAAGCCGCCCGGACGGAAGATCGGCACTCGCCCGTCGCTGGGCAGGCGCACCGGGTCGATACCCAGCAGCGCCGCATCCAGGGGCAGATAGCTGTAGGCCACGGCGCTGTAGCGCAAGCTGCTGGCGGCCACCGGCTCGGGCCGGAAAATTTTGCCGTCTGGCCGCACGTTCTCGGCGTCGAACCACGGTTCGCTCTCGTTGCCCGCCGCCGTGACCACGGTGCCAAATCGCACCCGTACGAGGCCGGTGTCGTAGTTGACGTTGCCTTCGAGGCCCGATGCGGTGAGCGTTCCATCGATGCCTGCCGTGACAGTCTGCGTTCCACCCACCGCGCGGGCGAACTGGATGGAAAGCGATCCCGGGCGCAGCGGCGCAGCACCGGTGCGAAACACGTACTCGCTGGAGATGTTCTCGCCGACGGTGGTCACGCAGCTCGCCCGCGTGATGCTGTTGGTCGCGCCCGCCGACCAGGAGGTGAGTGTCACCGTGCCAGAGAGGTAGTTGATGCTGCCGCGCGTGACCCAGCCGCTGGACGTGAACTCGCGCAGCGTGCCCTGGCCGCTATCTCCCCACAACTGCTGGCCCCAGGGCTGGCTGCCTGCGATGGCGAGCAGCACGGTGCCGGTCACCACCTGCGCATGCATATCCGGCACCAGCCGGAACGACGGGGCGAACGTGAAGGTTTCGGAGTGATTGCTGGTCGAGCCCGCGCTGTTGTAGCGCAGCTTGACGTAGCCGGACTCGTCGTTCGGGTACAGCGACGGCGCGTCCACGTAGGCGATGCCGCCGTAGTTGAGCCGAAACATCCAACCTTGCCCCGAGGCCCAGCCCAGGCGCTGCGCTCCATAGACCGGGCGCGGAATCTTGAGGGTGACATCCGGTTGAAACTGCACCGCCCCGGTGGCGTAGTTGACGCTGCCGATGACTTGGCCTGCGCGCAGCACATTGCCCGCCCCATCGTCGCGGGCGTACTGCGTGGGATCGACCAGATTCCACAGGCCGAGGCCCATCGCCTGAATCTGCTGCTGCGTGTATACGCCGAGCACGGTGGTGTCGGTCAGGGTGTTCCACTCGACCTCCAGCGAACCCGGCTCGATGGAGCCCAAAGTCGCGGTCACCGGCACGTGGCCCTGGCCATCGCGCGAGGGGTGCGCGAAGCTGTCTTCCTGCTTGGGGCCCGCGACGTAGTCCACCGTCAGCAGCGCGCCGACCGGCGGCAAGACGTTCGGTGCGAAGCTCAAGAGGTTCTGCGCGACGTTCAGGTTGCCGGTGGCACTGCCGGACAGCGCGCCAGAGGTGGCGGCGGACGCCGTCCGGATGCCGGTTCCGCTCTCGTGCGGCCACGTGACGGTCAAGGTTCCCGGTTGCACGCTCTTGCCCTCGGGCGGCACCAGCTGCAAAGCCTGGGATGCTTTGAGGACGGCGGTCGGCTGCTGCGTTTCCTGCGTCGGCACATTCCACGTCAGGATCAGGGACGAACCGACGTCGGGCAGCGCGCCCAGCGTCACCACGAAGGCCCCGGTGTTCTTGTTGAAAGTGCCCGCGCCGTAGCTGGCGTCCAGCCCCTTGAGCGAGCCATTGCCGCCATCCGACAGCACGTACCAGCGTCCCTGCGCCATGTAGCTGATGGCCAGCGTGCCGGGCTGCGGCACCGGGTTCACGGTGCCGACGTAGGACTGGCTGCGCGACTCGGGCGTGACCGCGATCTCCGAGCTTTGCGGCGCGCGCTGCAAAGACGCGGCGGGCGTGTAGGTGATAGATTTGCTGTTGGACATCGAGCCGGAGTTCAAGCTCAGGATGCCGTTGGCGTAGTCGATGGTGCCCAGCGTGCCGCTGGCGGTCTTGAGCAGGCCCGCGTCGTCGAAGATGGTGATGCCATCGGTGACGATGGACAGCGATCCGGGCAGGCAGCCGCCCGGCAGATTGAACTTGAGGGTCGTGTTCCAGGCGTGGCTGGCCGTGTAGCTCACGGGTGCCGCGCCCGGCACCGGCAAGCCCGCAGCGGCATACGGCGGCACGAAGGAGATCGGTGTCTCGGTCTGGGCGCTGGGCACGAGCTGCGTGTAGATGGACGCGCCCTTGATGGTGAAGTCGCCCACATTGGCCGCTTGCGTCAGGGACACCACGCCGACGTAGGTGCCCGCGTCGGCCACCACCGTGTCGCGTACCTTGGTGCTGTTGGCCGCCCGCGTAAACGTGCGGCTGGCAGGCGAGCCCGTGAAGTCGAAGCGCAGCGCGTCGCTGATGGCGACGGTGACGACTGCCGCCTTGTAGTCCTGATCGGTGTTGTAGGTGAAGCTGCGCTCGACCACCGACACGGCGGTGGCCCGGATGTACTGCTCCTTCTGCGTCGGCAGGCCTTCGTTCTCGATCAGGACGAGGGTCTGGCCGACGTTGGGCACGGCGTCGCTCGGGCGCTGGAACAACTGCACCACGCGCTGGCCCGCGATGTGGTTCTCGAACAGGTAGCCCGCCCATTCGGGGCCCTTGTTGAGATAGGCCTCGATGCGGGTCTGCGCCTGCTCGCGGGTGTCGAAGGTCTTCTTGGTGGAGAACAGCGTGACGCTGACGCGCTCGTCCTGCGGCGGCTCGGCCACGATCACGTTGGCCCCGAAGTAGGTGTCGGTGTCGTCGGTGGCCACCTGCACGAAGGTCTTGCGCAGATTGACGCGGCCCCCGGCACGATCCAGCTCGGAGATGTCGGGGAAGATGGCGTTGGAGACGCCATCGGCGATCACGAGGCCCGTGGGTGCGCCGCCGCCTTCGGGCACATCGGCCATCACGGCGGACTTCAGCAGTTTCACGTCGCCGGATTGGATGGGCATCAGACAATCTCCAGAAATCGAAGGGTCAGGCGGTAGAAGTCGGTGCTGGCCCGTGCCGGGAAACCCAGCACCGGCTCGGCCTCGATGGCGGTGTCCGTATGGCGAAACGCCACCGCGAACACACGGCCATCGGCGAAGCTCAGTTCGAAGCGACCGGTGGTCTCGCTCACGGCCAGCGCCGCCCACGCGCGCAGTTGCTCGACGGTGGCGCGCGTGACCCACGCCATGTCCGGAGCGCCGACCAGGGTGATCGGACGTCCCGCCTGCCGGGTGGCCGACTGGATTAGCAAGGCCCCGGTGATCAGGTAGGAGGCGTTGGCCACTGCAGGCGACCACGCGTGCTCGTCGCTCCACAGCAAGTCGCCCGGCAATGGCAAAGCCACCTCGGTGGCGAGGTTCTTCAGTTGCATCGGAAAACCTTCAGGAAGTGCGGGCGCGGGCGGCGTCCAGCAGTTGCAGCAGTCGGGTTTCGTCGCGCGCGTCCACGGTGGCGTTGACCTTGTTGCCGCCTGCCGCCAGTTCCACGCGCACGGTGCGCGATGGCGTGCTGTCGGCGGGCAGTGCCGGACGCGGCAGGGCCGATCCGGCAGGCCGCACCAGACCGCCCGAGGCAAAGCCCTGGATACCCGCCATCGCACGCCCAGCCAGCGCCTGCGCCGGAGCGCTCAGGTTGTTGATGGCCTCGAAGAAGCCCGCGCCGAAACGGGCGACGGCCTGCCGGTTCACGACAAACTCGCCCGGGGTGAGCATCGCCGGGACGGTATCGGACTTGGCGATACCACCGCGCGCAAAAAACTCTCCCTGGTATTGATTCATGTACTCGATCAGATCACGCTCGAGATCTTTTTTGGAGCGCTGCATCGCCCACTGCCAGCGTATGAGGGTCGTCTGGAGCGCACTTTTTTGGCGTCCGGTGAGCTCCTTGTCACCGAGCATCGATTCGAGCAATGGCTTGTCCTTGCTGTACAAGAAGCCCCAGTGATTGCGCGTGGCCATGCTGGCGATTGGCCCACCCCAATTGCCACTCCTGATCACCTCCATGCCAAGTTCCAAGGTCTTGAGGGCCGCTACCACTTCACGGTTTTTCTTGGTGGTGCCATCGCCCACGAAGCCACCGAATGCAAACTGCTGGACACCCTTCGCCAGACGTGTCAACGCGCCGCTGCCGTATTTGCGCACCGCCGCCTTGCGGATCACGAACGCCCCGGCCTCCAGCGTGCGTGGCACGGTGTCGTGGTGGCCAGAACCTGGCACCGAGCCGCCCGCCATCCGGGGGAACGCCGGAGCCACCGCACCACCATCGGCAAAGCGCCGAATGCCGCCGCCGACCAGTCCGCCCGTGGCGTTGGTTTCCACCTTCGTCACGTAGATCGTGTGCGTGCTGCTGGTGTTCGCACCGTTGAGGCTCATGATTTCGGAGCGGGCCGCGTCGGCGTTGGTGGACACTTGATGTCGTGATTCGGTCTGAATGCGATCCAGCGCCTTGATCATTCCGTCGACGTTGGTGATCGCCGCCTGCGCCTTCTCGGTCGCCACCTTCAGTTCGAACTGCGCGTTCTGGTCGGCGTACGTCTTGAGCCTGTCCAGTGCTTCCTTGGCCTTCGACACATCGGCGTCGACCGGCAGCGTCTTGCCTTCCTTGAGCAGCTGCTCGTATTCCTTGAGCTTCTTCTGCGCTTCCTGCAGATCGGCCTGAATCTGCAGCAGGTATTCCTTCTCGGCGAGCGCCTTGTCGAGATCGGCGATTGCCTTGTCGAAGCGTGAGGTGTCGGCGTCGAGCGTGAGCTTCAGGCCATCCTTGAGCTTGGCGGTGATCTGATCGATCTGCGTTTGCGTCTGCTCCAACGTGCTGCGGATCTGATCGCGCGCGCTGAGCGCCTCACGCGCGGCGGTCTGGTGCGCCTTGGCTTCGGCATCGAGCGTCTGGTTGAGGATTTCCTCGGACTGGCGAATGCGCTGGATGGCCTGATTCACGCCATCCTTGCCCTGGGCGATCTGGGTGTCGGCCTCCTTGGTCTTCTGCGCCAGCTCCGCGCGCAGCTGATCGGCCTGCCGCATCAAATCGGTGGCCTGCTGGTACTCCTGCCTGCGGTAGGCCTCGCGCGACTGCGCTTCCAGCTGCGTGGCCTGCGACACCGCCTGTTCGGACTGCTTGCGCGCTTCCTCGCCGCGCTTGGCCTCGCTGGTCTGGCTGCTGGCGACCTGCGCTGCCATGTCCATCGCCTTCTGCGCGAGCTGACGGGCCTGCTCCAGTTCCCCGTTGGCCAGCGCCCGGCGTGCCTGCTCCTGCATCTCGGCAATCTGGCGCTTGCGATCCTCAGTGGCCTCGTACTCCGTCATGCCCTGGCGGCGGATGTCGCGGATGCGCTCCTCCGTGGACATCGACAACTGGCGCTTGGCTTCCTCGATGCGCTGCACTTCCGCCAGATGCCGGTTGGCTTCGGCGTTGAGAGCGTCGATGTGCTGGCGGTATTCGGAGAGCGCCTGCGCCAAGGTCTGACGCTTGGTGGCGAGGATGTCGTTCTCGACGCGCTGCACGTTGGCGGCGCGCTCGGCATCGGTCTGACCCTGGCGCGCGGCGGCGTCCTTGCGCGCCTGCGTTTCCTGATCGATCAGTTGCAGGGTGTCGGTGGTGGCCTGGCGGCGCAGCGTAGTCTGCTGGGTCAGCGCCTCGGTGAGCAGCTGCGTGGACTTGGTGATCTTGGCGGTTTCAGACTGCTGGGTGCGCTCCAGTTCCGCCTTTTCCTGCTCATAGCGCGCCTTGACCGCCGTGATCTGCGTTTGTAGATTGACCTCGATGATGGCGGTGAAGCCCTTGTAGGCCTCGGCCATCTTGGCGGTGGCGTCGTTCACCACGCCTTGGGCCTTGCCGACCGCCTGTTCGACTTCGCCCAGACGGGACTTGAGCTTTTCCAGCGCGGAGTGAACCGCCTCGATGCCGCGACCGACCGCTTCCTGTGTGCCCTGACGCACCGCTTCGAGCCGCTTGGCGATCTCCTCCGCAGCGGTGGCGGCGGTGTCCATCGCCCCTTTGGCGGCGTTCGAGCCTTCGGTGGCGTCGGCGTACATCTCGGCGAAGATGCGGTTCATCTCCGTCAGGCGTTCGGCGTGGCGCTTGGTGGCCTCGGCGATGGTGTCGGACGTGAAGATCGCGGCGAACACCTCCCAGCTATACCGCAGGTGCTCGATACCCTTCATCAGCACTTCGACCATGAAGATGCCCGCCTTGCGGACGATCTCGAACTTCTCCGAAAGCCAGGTGCCGATCTCCCAGCCGATGATGGCCGCGCCGAGCACGCCGAAGGCCACGCGCAGCTTGCCGACCGTGGCGATGGCGTTTGACAGCGACAGATTCGCCGTCGCCCACGCCGCCGCCGTGGTGCTGGCCGCCGTCACTGCCGCCGCGCCTGCCGTCTGCCACGCGATGATCAGCGCCGGGATCAGCCGGTAGATCAGCACCGCAAGGCCGACCTCGGCGATGCGCTGGAGCCACTTCATCACCGTGTCGAGGTTTTCCGACAACCACGTCAGCGCCTCGGCCAGCTTCTTGGTGAAGCCGGTCGATTCATCGAGTTTGCTGATCCACTGGCCGAAGGCGTTGGACAGCCGCGTGAAGGCTTGGCTGACCGTCATCGGCAACTGCGCGTATTCGGCGGCCAGCTTGTCCTTCTGGCTCATCAGTGCATTGACCACCACGTCGGCGGTCAGCCGTCCTTCCTCGGCGAGCTTGCGCAGTCGCCCGATGGGCACGTTCAGGCCATCGGCCAGCGCCTTGGCCAGACGCGGGCTGTTCTCGACGACGGAGTTGAATTCCTCGCCGCGCAGCACGCCGGAGGCGAGCGCCTGCCCGAACTGCAGCAGCGCCGACTGCGCTTCGGTGGCCGATGCGCCGGAGATGCGCAGCGCCTGCGAGATGCTCTCGGTGATTTGCAGCGCATCCTGCTGCTCGCCGCCCAGCATGCGCACCGCCTGTTGCAGCTTGCCGTACAGCGTGGCCGTCTCCTGGATCGGCACGCCGATGCGCTGGGCGATGGCGAACAGCTCCTTTTGCGCCACGGCGTACTCGCGGCTGCCTGCCGTGGCGAGCTTCAGGCGCGCGGACATCATGTTCCACGCATCGGCGATCTGCACAATCTCCTGCAGCTTGCCGCTGGCCCAGTTGATGGTGAGGAAAGCGAGCAACTGGGTCTTGGCCTTGGCGACCTGATCGCCAAAGGCGTTCATCCCCGCCTTGACTTCGGCCACCCCGGCAGCGGCCTTGTCACTGGCGGTCTTGGCGCTGGCACCGAAACCGCCGAGGCTGCGCTCGGCGTTGTTGATGGCACGCTTGAGCCCCTCGTCAGCCCCTTCCAGCGCGACGAGGACGGAAATTCGATTTGCCATGAGGCGAGGAATCCTGTAAAATTCTGACTTGTTTAGTTAGACTATTTAGGTCTTTAGGAGGCTGGTCATGCAAAGCTGGCAAATGCAAAACGCCAAGGCGCGGTTCTCGGAACTGGTCAAGCACGCGGCCCAAGAGGGCCCGCAGGACATCACCCTGCACGGCAAATCCGTGGCGGTTGTGGTGTCGCGCGAGCTGTTCGACCGCTTGTCCGGCAACGAGCAGTCGCTGGTGGACTTCATGCGCGCCTCGCCGCTGGCGGGCCACGATGAAATCCAGTTCGAACGCAGTCGCAGCCTGCCGCGCGAGATCACGTTTTGAGCTACCTCGTCGACACCAACGTCCTGTCCGAACTACGGAACCGGAAAGCCGACGCCAACGTGGTGGCGTGGATGCAGGCACGTCCACGCCAGTCGCTCTACTTGTCGGTCTTGAGCCTCGGCGAAATCCGCAAGGGCATCGAAGGCGTTGCCGATCCCGCCTTCCGCCAGACCCTCACGGACTGGCTGGAAGTGGATCTGCCCAACTACTTTGTCGGGCGGCTGTTGGACATCGATGCGCAGGTCGCCGACCACTGGGGGCGTGTGCAGGCCAGCGCCGGTCGCACCTTGCCGGTCATCGACGGTCTGCTGGCGGCAACGGCCTTGCAACACGATTTGACGCTGGTGACCCGCAACGTCAAGGACTTCGCTGGATTGGGCGTTCAGATCGTGAACCCGTGGGACGCCTGAGGGTCAGTCCACCTGCCGCAACTGCTTTTCGATGGCCACCGACAGGCGCGGGATACGACCTGCAACCATGCGCTCGACATTGAGCCGCTTCTTGAGCTGCACGCGCGGCACCAGCACGGCGATGGGCACGTCCGCGCCGCGCTTCAACTTCTTGATGCCTTCGGCCTTGCGGTATCGGCGCTTGAAGCCCGACAGTGGCCGGTCGTGTTCCTTGATGTTTTCGGCCATCAGCACGATGTTCCCCTTGGCGTTCTTGATGAAATACGCGTTGCCACCGCGCATCAGCTTGGCGATCTGCGCCTTGAAGCGTTTGCGGCCCACGCGCCCGTGCAGCGGGATCAGCATCCGGCCACCGATCACGCCGCCATGCTCGTGGATGCCCGACCACGGAATGCGCGAGCCGACGTAGAGCGCAGGCAGTCGGTTCTTGTCCTTGTCGAGCACCTTGGCGGTGAAGCCCTTGACGAAGGACTTCTTGACCACGGTCATCTGGCCCGCGACGTGGCTGCGCACGTCCTGCTTCAGATCGGCGGCCTCGGACGCGATGCCGCGCGCGACCGCCTTCTTGACCTTGTCGCGGAACTCGCCGCCCCAGCGGCGCAACTGCGCCTGCGCGGCCTTGCTATCGATGCGGATCGATATGCGCACGGTCTTGCAACCTGTCGAGGGTCTGGTCGAGATGACGCGATTCGCCGCGCGCGCCGATGGCGATCAGCGACAGCAGGTTCGCGTCGCGTGCCGCGTCGGCGCGCACGGTGGCGGCGCTGAAGCCACGCACCTGCGCCAAGGTGTAGTCGAGGATGTCCGGCAGGCGGTGGCCGTGCGCGATCAAGTGCTGGACGGCGTCGAACCAGCCGCCACCGTGCTCGCCTGCGTGATCAGTCCGTCGAGCCTTGGCATCACCGTCCGGGTAAAAAAATCCGCGTTCACCTCGATCACCTTGGCCGCCAGCAGGATGGCCTCGTCGGCGGCCAGCTCATCGACCCACTCACGCGGTTTGCCGATGGCAATCGACACCGCCGTCAGCAGATCGTCGCCGCGTTCGCCGAACAGCGTGAGCCAGTCGATGCCGTCGCCACCGAGGTGCTGCATCACCGGCGTGATCGCGCGCAGGAAGGCGGGCATCTGGCCGACCTTGAGCGGCTTGATGGCCAGCGGCTCGCCGTCGATCACCAGTTCCACCGCCTGCGGAATGAGGGTTTCCAGATCGCTCATGGCATTCCCCATCACAGCTGCACGATGCGACCGAACTGGCCGAGCACCGCGTCGTAGGGCTTGGTGGGGTCGGCCAAGAGCGAGCCTTCCAGCTCGAACTTGTTGTACTCGTCCGAGATGAAGGAGATTTCCTTGAGCGGATCGAAGGCCACGCGGTACAGCTCGACCAGCACCTTGGCGTTGCCCTGCGCGGTGTTGATGCCTTCCAGACGCAGATAGCGCTCGGGCACCGACTGCGTGAAGATGCCGATCTCGGTGGCCGCGCCGTAGGTGTAGGCCGCCTTGAACGGCGCGGTGAAGCCGGTGGTATCCAGAAACTGGAGGGCACCGAAGTCGGTGTCCACCGTGTAGTGGGTGCCCGCCACCAGCGTCGCGGGCGTGCCCGCCGAATCCGTGACCACCACCGCCGACACCTTCGGGTGCGCGAAGAAGTAGCGGTCGCCCACGACCGGCGTCGCACCGCCGATGGTCTCGGCAGTCACCGAGCCGGTCGTGCCGGTGATGTGGTTGCCGTAGAGCGCCAGCGCGAGGTTCTCCTTGGTGAACTCCTCGATGGTGAGGTTCACCGTGGCCGACTTCTGCTTGACCATCCGGTGGTCGAGCGAGCGCTGACCGGTCTGGCTCTCGTAGTGCTCCAGCACGTCGGTCTTGAGCGAAAGCTTCAATTCAGCAACGTTGCCGGGCGAGCGCACTTCGATGGGAAGGCCGGATTCGTCGCGCTTGCCGAGGAAGACGCGCCCCTGAAAACTGGCGTAGGTGCTCATGATTTGGATTCCTTGCGTTGGGTGGTGGTTTTGGGTTCGATGGGCGCGCCTTCACTTTCCGGTGCTGGCACAGGTGCGGGTTGGCGGTCGTGGCGCGCGATGCCGTTGGCGATGAGCCAGTCGGCGGTGCCGCGTTCCACGTCGAGCCGTTCGCCCGCCGCGTGGGGTTTGCCTGCGTGGGTGTGCGGGCGGGTCAAGACGATGGAGGTCATGAGTGTCATCCGTTGGTTGAAAGATCGGCGTCGAGCGTGCGGTAGGTGATCGCGTAGCGCGCCGGAATCGATGCGGCCACCGCGTCGGCGTCCTCCACGTCCCATTCGCAGTCCAGCTCGCGGATGCCCAAGGCAAGGCCACCCAGATTCCGGTCGGCCAGCAGCGCGGCGTGGGCGGCGGTGAGCAGCCGGTCGGCTTCGGTTTCCGGAATGGCGGGCGGCACCGCCCGGGCCAGCGCGACAAGGCGCACGGTCAGTTCGCGCGTGACGCGGTCGTTGGCGCGCTCGGTGATCTGCTCGGATTCGGGGAACACCACCAGAGCTGGACATTGCTCGCGGCTGATGGCCACCGTGGGCGAGCGGTGCAGCGTGGCCCCGATGGACACCACCGGCGAACGGACAGCGTCGAGCACCGCGAGCAGAATCTGTTCGCGGATCGAGTTGCCAGCCATCGGTCAGAGTCTCGTGAGCTTGGCGCGCATCTCGGAGCCGTCGCTTAACGAGCGGACATCGCGCACCTGATAGGCCACACCGTCGATTACCACGGTGTCGCGCGCGGCGAGGCCCACAAACGCCGACGCCGGATAGGTGATCGCGTAGTCGGTGTTCAGGGCCAGTCCGTCCAGCACGGTGTCATCCGGCGCTGAAAACCCCACCTGCTGCGTTCGGTCGGGTCCACCGCCTGCGGGCAACCAGCGGCAGCGCACCGTCAGGCCCGCATTGGCGGCGGCCTGGTACAGGCGCTCGATCAGGGTCATCACGCCACCGTCAGCTTCACCAGGACGCCGGGGCGATGGCACATCGGCAGCGGGTTGGACTGCGTGTGCAGATCGGTGCCCCGTTCGAACTTGCGCGGTTCCTGTTTGGCGTAGAGCGGCTGACCCAACGTGTTGACGGTTTCGTTGAAATCCGCCGGTGCAAAGTACGTTCCGAAGGTATCGATAGTACCCACCGGGAAGGCATGCGCCTCGCCAGCGGCGATGAAGCGGCGCACATTCCCGCTGGCGTCAGACGCCTTGCCCCGGTACTCCTCGAAGGTGATGCCGCCAAAGGTAAAGCCTTTGCGGACGTCGTTGATGAGGATCGAACCGTTTTGCCAGTTGACGAAGGCGTCCTTGACGTTCTTGTGCCCCGTCAGCGCAGCGAAGAACTCCTGCGAGCACAGCACATGAACGCCGGTAGAGAACTCGCCACTGAGCGCTTCCTCGATGGCCGCCAGCGTCTCCATGCACTTGGCCTTGACGTTGGTGCCATCCGTGCCGAGTGCGTAGGAGATCGTCGTCTGCGGGATGTTGAACTCCGAAAACAGGTTGTAGAGCGTCGAACCATCGGCGTCGAGAATCACGCCTTTGAGCGCGCCCATCCGCAAGTGCTCCAGCGTGATGGCGTGCTTGTTGCGCATCGTCTCCAGATGGCGCACGACGACCGCCGCGACGGATTCAGATTCGGTTTCCGATCCGAAGGCCCGGATGCCTTGCACTTCTTCGGGAAGTACCACATCGTCGTGCGGAATGTGCGGCACCACGAAAGAGCGCAACTTGCGCTTGCCGCGCTTGCCGACCGTACCGGGCGACCCCAGAGGCAGCGTCGGCAGCAGGTTGAGCACGCCGTTCATTTCCTCGACGACGATCTGGCGCTGGCGCACGGGCTTGGCCGGCATCAGGTTCAGATCTTCCAGACGCCCGTAGCGGTTGGGCAGGATGTTGATGGCGGCGGTCAGCGCCGCCATCGAGAAGGCGGGATTGCTGAAAGGGTTGTTCATGGTCAGGCTCCTTGACGAACGAGGACACCCAGCGCCTTGAGCTGCGCCAAGGCGGTGAGTTTTTCGGCGGTGGTGATGGCGTCAGGCCACGCGAGCGCGTGATCGGCGACGATCGCGTGGCGTGCGACAACGAGGCCGTCATCGCGGTCGGCGAGCGTCGCGTCGCAGTCTTGCAGCAGTACGGCGGCGGCAACCTGAGAGCCGTCTTCGGCGGACGGATCGATCTGCTTGTATTTACCTGAAGCGGTAACGGTGCCAAGCACCGTGCCCAGCAGCAGGTTCTGACCAGAGGTCACAGTGACACGATCTCGCGAGTAGAGGTTGGGCGCTTCGTACTTGAGCAGGTCGCCCAGATTCAGTGGTTCGGCGAGGACGGGCATCTCAGAGCTCCTTCTTGGCGGACTGCGCCGCGAGTTGTTTGGCCGCGTCGATCAGCGGATTGCTGGTGGCAGGATGTGCGGCATCGGGCGCGATTCGGCTGGTGATTTCCGGACTGGCGTCGGCCTTGGCCGCGAGCAATTGGCTGCGCACCGTGGCGGGCGCGGTGTTGGTTTCAAGGAAGCCCGCGATCAGGTCGGCGCGACCGGCAAGCTGGCAGGTCTGCGCGATCTCTATGGCGTTGCTCACGTTCAGCGCGGCGGCGGGCGGTTGAGGAGGACTGCCAGCAGGATCAGCCGTATCGAGGTTGGGCCGATCAAGAGCAGCGGGGTCGGTTCGATCATTCATCAATGACTCCTGGGGGTGGTTGCACAAAGGGCCCGCCCGTGTGGCCGCAGCCTTCGGAGTCGGGTTGGGGGAAAGGGAGGCAAGAAGCTGGGTCAGCGCGTCGTCGAAGGTGCCGACGGCGTCGGCAAGGCCCATCGCCACGGCGGCCTGCCCGAAGAACAGCCCGGCCTCGGTGTCGCGCACGGCGGACGGCTCCAGCCCACGGTGACGGGCCACCGTTTCGACGAACAGGCCGTAGATGCGATTGACCTCGGCCTTGAGGAAGGCGTGGGCTTCGCTGGAAATCGCCTCGTGCGGATTGAGATCGTTCTTGCGGTCGCCCGCGAACACGGCGGTGTAATGAACGCCGTCCTGCGCATCCTTCTTGGACTGGTCGACGTGCATCGCGATCACGCCAATCGAGCCGACACCGCCCGTGCGTGAGACGAACACCCGGCTGGCGGCAGACGCCAGCGCGTAGGCGGCCGAGAAGGCCATGTCGTTGGCCACGGCCCAGACCGGCTTGATCCGGCTGGCGGCGCGGATGCGGTCGGCCAGATCGAACACGCCACCCGACTCACCACCGGGCGAATCGATGTCGAGCAGGATGGCCGACACCGCCGGATTGCCGATGGCAGCATCCAGTTGCGCCGCGAGGCCCGCGTAGCTGGTCAGCCCCGATTCGGCTTCCAGCCCCACGGTGCGGCGCACCAGCGTGCCGTGAATCGGCAGGATCGCCACGCCGGGTGGTGAGCCGGGCGCAGCGCGGGTCGGTGCCGTGAAGCCAGGGGCGGCGGACAGATCAGCCAACCCGACCCGAGGGCCGAGCACGGCCAGGATCACGTCAAGTTTGGGGCGATGGATCGCCAGCGGCACGCCAAAGAGGCGCGCCGCCAGATGCGGCAGCAAGGTCATGGGAATCCTTCAGGCAGCCGTGGTGCTGCCGGATGTGTCGGTGGTGTCAGTGGTGACGGCGTTGCGGTTGGGCTCCGCGCTGCCACCGTCCTTGGACGTGTAGCGAGCGTCGGAATCGAAAATCAGGCCGAGGTCGTCAGCGCGCTTGTTGTCGGCGGCGATCTCGCGGTCAACGTCCTCGGCGTCGTAGCCGAAGGCCGAGATGGCTTCCGAGCGCGACATCAGTCCAGCGCGGATCGCCAGCAACATCGCGTTGAACTCCTTCTCCGGATCGACCCACTGCCAGCCCTGCGGCACCCACTTGGCGGCGAGGTACTGGCGGCGTCGCGCGGGCCCGCCACGAGCGAAGCCCGGCGCATCGAGCGCGCCCGCGAGCACCGCCTGTTTCATCCACGCCGCCCACACCGGGCGGCACAGCTGATGCACCAGCACGCCGTGCTGCACCATCTCGCAGCGGCGGCGAAACTCCAGCATTCCGGCGCGGATGCTTGAATAGTTCACGCCCGTCAGGTCACCCGTCAGTTGCTCGTAGGTGACGCCCAAGGCGGCGGCGACCGCACGGAACTGCGTGCGCAGGAACTCCGAGTACGAGCCACCGACATCGGCGGGATCGGAGAACTTGATGTCCTCGCCCGGTTCCAGAATCTGCAAGGTGCCGGGCTCCAACCCGGCGAGCGCGATGCCATCGGCGTTGGCCGCGCCTTCGCCCATCAGGTTGTCTTCGGGGTTCTGGCGCGTGACGAAACCCGCGAACATCGCGGCGGTCTTCTTGCGCACCAGCTCGGCGTCGTCGTACTGATCCAGTTCGTTGAGCTTGACCAGCGCGCGCGACAACCACGGTTCGCCCCGAATCTGGCCCGGGCGCAGCACGCGGTAGAGATGGATGACCTCGCGCGCGTCCACGCGCACCGTGTCCATCCCGCCCTGGCCGGACATCGGCGCGAGCCGACCGTCTTCCGGATGCGAGCGGTACAGGTGGTAGGCCACACGCCGCCCCATCGCGTCGAACTCGATACCGGAGCGCACGACGTTGCCGGAGGGCAAGTCGGTGTTGAGCGAGATCGGCAAGTGCTCGGGCTCCAGCAGTTGAAGCTGCAAGGGCACGGCCAAGCCATCTTCCGGTCGGCGCGGCCGCAGCCGGATCAGGCATTCGCCGCCTTCGAGCATCGCCCGACAGGCCAGCGATTGCAGGCCATAGAAGTCGGTCTGGCCCGCCGCGTCGGCTTCTTCGACCCAGTCGCGCCACAGCGCCTGCACCTCGGCCTTGAACTGTTCGTCGCCGGACAGGCTTTGCGGCTTGATGCCGGTGCCGACCGCGTTGGCGACAAAGGCTTCGATGCCCGCCTGCGCCCACGCATTGCGGCGCACGAGGTCGCGGCTCTTGATGCGCAGCTCGGTGCTGGTGGCCAGCATCGCGGCCACCGCGCCGGGGTTGCCGGGCATCCACGCTAGTGCGCGGCGACCACGGCCTGCGGCCTCGTGAACCGGGGGGCCGAACAGCCCTTGCCGGAGTCTTGAGAGCCACGCCATCAGAAGCCCTTCGCCGTGGTGACACGGATCTGGCGCTTGGGCGTTCTCTCGCCGCGCGCGATGTCTGCCTCGACCGATCGGATCGCCGCTTGCAGTTCGGCAACGCTGCGGTACTCGACCGTCTTGTCGCCAAAGCTCACACGGCGCTCGCCGGTGGCAAGCGCCTTCTTGAGCGTGTTGAGTTGTGCGGTCGTGTATCCCATGGGTTCCTCGTCGGCCACTCGGTCAACCGAGCCAGCGGCTCTTGATGACGCGCCTGCCGGTGTTGCGGGTTCCAGAAGCAGCGAGGCCACCGCTGGGGGTGGCCTCGTTGAGTTCGATGTCGTGCAGTGGTGGTGGCTCATCCGGTGGAGGAGCCACCCCGAGTTGCCGCTCCAGTTCGCGCCAGTGGCGCTCTTCGAAGCGATCCAGCCCCGCAGCCGCCGCAGCGGCGCGGGCGTAGACGTAGCAGTCGAGCGCCTCGTTGCGCTCGCGCATCTTTTGCCATTCGCGCACGGGAAAGCCATTGCGGTCGCGGCGGGTGATCAGTTGCTCGGCGCACAGCTGCTGGATGAACTCGGCGTCGATCTGGGGCAGATGCACGAACCCGGTGGGGTAACGGATCGTGAGCCCATCGTCCTCGACATCGGCGTTTTTGCGCAGGTTGTTGTACAGCTCCAGCTTGGCGATGCCGCCCGTCACCGCGAAGACCTTGATGCCCCGGCGCAGACGCTTGCCGCCCTGGGTCATATCGACTGCCGTCGGCGTGCCGATCAAGGCCGCGCCGCGCGCCACACCTTTGACTGCCATCACCCGCGCATCGCGACTGGTGCGCACGAAGGCATAGGCTTCCTGCGTGGCAAAGCCCGTGTCCAGGGCAAAGCGCGCCAGCGGCAGCGCCACGCCAGAGGCGTGCGTCCAATGCTCGGCCAGCATTGCCGCCAGGGCTTTCCATACCGTATCGCGCGCCGTGTCGCCCATCAGCACGCGGTGTTCGATGAGCCAGCATTCCTTGCCACGCCCGAAGGCCCAGACCGAGGCCTCGATACGATCCTTTTGCACGTCCGCGCCGCCGACCAGCAGCAGGCCACCGCTTGGCACGCTGCCGACACGGTAGTCCTCGCGGCGCTCGACCAACCGTTGCCAGTCGGGTGCTTCGCCTTCCTCGACCCAGGTCTCGCCCAGTTCCGTGTTCTTGAAGGTTTTGATGGCAGCAGCTGAGCCGGATTCCTTGCTGACGGCGGCTTCCCACGCGGCGGCGATCTCACGCCAGCTGCGCCAGCCCACTGGCGAGTACAGCGACGACAGGTGAAAGCCTGCCGTCTTGACTCCATTCTCCTGGGCCATTGCCCGCCATTCGCCGTGCTCCAGCATCCAGGTCTTGTGGTGCTCAGGGATCGCCGTGTCGCAGGCCTCGCAGATGTAGGCTGCCGTCGCGGGCAGTCCCTTGCCCCAGCGCAGCTGCTCGAAACGCAGCCACTGCCGGTGGTTGCAGTGCGGACACGGCACGAAGTAGCGGCGCTGGTCGCTGGCCTCGTACTCGCGCTCGATGGCGGAAGCCCCCGAGATCGTCGGCGTCGAGACGATGAAGATCTTGCGACGCGCGAAGGTGCGCGTGCGCGCTTCCGCCAGCGAAATCGCATCGCCTTCGCCCTCGACGTCCAGCGGATAGCCGTCTACCTCATCCAGAAACAAATAGCGCACCGGCATCGAGCGCAGGCCGACGGCACTGTTCGCGCCTGTCATCACCAGCACACCGCCCCGGAACTCCTTGGCCAGAATGGTGTTGCCCGAATCCCGGCTGCGCGCAGGTGCGATCAGTTCCGCCAGCGCCGCCGACTCCTCGATCAGCGGGTCGATGCGCTGCTTGGAGTTGCGCTTGGCCATTTCCACCGTCGGCCACACCGCCATCATCGGGCCCGGTGCGTGGTGGATGACGTAGCCGATCCAGTTGCTGCCCATCTCGGTGGCACCCAGCTGCGCCGCTTTCATGAACACCACGCGCTCGATGGGCGACGTGGGCGAGAGGCAATCCATGATGGCCTTGAGGTACGGCGTGCGGCTGGTGCGCCAGCGCCCGGGTTCGGCGGACGCCTTGGAAGACAGCATTCGGTGCCGATCCGACCACTCGGACACAGTGAGCAACGGATCGGGTGTCAAGCCATCGCGCCACGCCCGTTCGATCTCCTGTGCGCCTTCGTAGTTTTCCATCATCAGTCCACACGCGGGCGCAGCTCGCCCAGTTCGATCAAGTGCTCACGCACAGCAGCTTCCAAGGCGACGTGCATCAGGTGAGCATCGACGCCGAGGGTGGACGCCATTTGCCCGGAGACGCGCGCAGGCCAGTTGAGCCAGGCATCGCGCTCGATGCGCGCCAGCTTGAACACATGGGCGACGGCCTGGGCCCGATCGACCAATTCCTTCTTGCGGTGCGCCAGCTCCACCTTGTTGAGCTGCGCCTTGAGCACCTCGTTGACGGTGCGCGCCTGTAGCAGCGACGTTCCGCCTGCTGACAAGGGCGGCACCGCCGCCTCTGGCGTTTCACGTTGCGGCGTGGCGACGGTGCGTTGCGGACGCTCCTTGGGTGTGCTGGCCGCACTGACTACCGCCTGCTCCACCTCCTGCACAACCTCCTGCACAACCTCCTGAGCGATGGCCTTGCGCGGTTGCAAGGTGTTTTGTGCCCACTGCGCGTCGGCGGCATCCGGATCAATCGTGCCGTCGGCCAGTTGCGTGATCCGTCCGGTGTCGATGGCCTTCTTCACGGCCACGTGCGACACGCCACGGTGGCGCGCGTAGGCGCGAATCGAGAGTCCCATCGTCACCTTCTTCAATCATTTGTTTGTCATTCCCGCAGATTGAGCTTGGCTTTGATCGCGAACAGCGCGTTCATCACGTCACGCCAACCACCCCTCGAAAGGACGAACGATGGACACCGCCAACCTCGACACCCTGGCCAAGAAACTCGCTGATGCCGCACTCACCATCCTGGTGCGCACCTGCCGCGAGGAAACCGCTGCCGCCAGCCACGATGACCTGGAAGCCGCGTGTGCCGCGATGCGGGCCAAGAGCAAGCAAGTCATGGATCAGCTACTCGACGACGTGCGCATCGCTCCCTGGGCTGCAGAAAACGCCTTTCGCTGCGCTGCGCTCGATCTTGCGCAGGCAGGCATCGCCACCTTGCGCAAGGCCTGAAAGTAGGCACGAAGCCAAACGAAAAAACCATCAAAAAACGCTTGGCTTCACTTCCGAACAGCGCGTTCATCACGTCACGCCAACCACATCCAAAAGGAGCTCGCCATGAACCAAATCGACACCATCCTCACCCTGATCGCCCAGAAACACCTCGGCATCGACACCCTGCAAACCCGCCACGCGGACAGCCTGGACTTCCACGACACGGCTGTGTGGTGCATCCGGGACGCGCTGGAAGCAGCCTTCAAGGCAGGCGTCGAACTGGGTGCAGCGATACCGAAGGCATCGGAAGCAGAAATCGCCAAGGACTGATCGCCAAGCCACGAAGCCAAACAAAAAACGCTTGGCTTCACCGCCACACAGCGCGTTCATCACATCGTCATCAACCACCTGCGAAGGAGCAGCAAATGACCACCACCGAACTCACCCCGGCCCAGCACGCCATCCTCGCCAAGTCCATCAACACCAGCGCGGGAAAGATCGAATGGTTCCCCGACCACATCAAAGGCGGCGTGCGCAAGAAGGTGCTCGCCGGGATGTTCAACCGCGCTCTGATCACGCCTGACGGCCAGGGCTGGCGCGTCACCGCCGAGGGCTACGACGCCCTGGGGATGGCGCGCCCAGGATCTGCCACAACGCCACAGGGCGCGCCGCAAGCACCAGCCGCCCCCTTGGTGCTAGACCAAGCACTCGAGGCCGACGTGGCCGCGTGTGAGGCCCAGTGGGTCAAGGAATCCAGGCCGCGCCGCCGGGTGAACAGCAAGCAGGCCGAAGTGATCCGGATGCTGCAACGCCCAGAGGGCGCAACCATCGCCCAGATCTGTGAAGCCACAGGCTGGCAGGCACACACGGTGCGCGGCACCTTCGCTGGAGCCTTCAAGAAAAAACTTGGCCTGGCCATCACCTCGGACAAGGTGCAGGGCGGCGAGCGCGTGTATCGTGTGGCGTGATTCAAACTGCGAGGAAGCCCAGCAGAAAAAGCTTGGCTTCTCTGGCCACCAGCGCGTTCATACAGTCATCGAGCAACACCACACGAAGGACAGCGAAATGACTCAACAACACAGCACCCAGCAGGATGTCTTGCAAGCATTTGCTGCTGCACACGAGGCAATCAACCAGAAAATTGCAACCCTGCAAAGCCTGGCCGACCGGCGCTTTGGGTTCGCGCAAGCCTCCCTCAACTGGAGTCACGTGGCCGAACTTGGCCGGGTCAACCAGGGATTGGACGATCTGCTGGCGATCTTCACTGAGCAAGTCTGAAAGGCTCCGCAGGAGGCCAAGAATAGCTTGGCTTCTTGCCGGACAAGCGCGTTCATACGGGTGTCACAACGATTACCCCGGAGAGCACCATGAACGCCATCACACCCATCCGCCGCGCCCTGCAAAAAGGCGACCGCGTCGCGTACACCATCGACCGCACCATCAGCACCGGCCACCACAGCATCCGCACCGCGCAGGTGCGTCGCACTGGCGTCGTCCAGGGTTGGCGAGGTGGCAAAGTAGTCGTGCTGCACAAAGCGGGCTACACCGAGGACTTGAATGACGCCGATCTCCACCTCGTCGAATGATCGAGAAAGAAGCCAAGAACAGCTTGGCTTCTTGATCGAGAAGCGCGTTACTACGGGTGTCGCAACGATCAACGTCAAGGAGCCCAAGATGAACACCACCACCACACAACTCCCCACCACGGAAAACCCGGATTGGGGCTTCTGGGGCACGATGAACGAGCACGCTGCAGCAGCCTGGCCGCTGGCCATCAAGATCATCGGCCAAACCACTGGCCTGGAACCTGAGGCAGTACGCGCCTTCCTCGACAGCAGATACGGACGCCACTTTGCCGACGAAGTGCACAACGCCCTGTTTGCAAAGAAACCCCTGCAGCAAGCAATCGAGACCACCGCCGCCAAATGGATGCATTACAAGATGCGCCCATCGATGCTGCGCGAAATGGACATCCCGCGCGGGTTGCCCTACCTCACCAGCCTGATCGTGCATTGCGACATCAACGCCCAGCTCTACCCCTGAGACCAGGCATGGCCAGCCTGCAATCGGCTGGCCTTGTTTCCGGAAAATTCTTCCCACCGGCGCACGATCACATCCACGTACTTCGGATCGAGTTCGATCAGACGAGCCACGCGCCCCGATTTCTCGGCGGCGATCAGCGTCGTGCCGGAACCACCAAAGGGGTCGAGCACCACGTTGCCGGGGCGGCTGGAATTGCGAATCGCCCGTTCAACCAGTTCCACCGGCTTCATGGTCGGGTGCAGATCGTTCCTCGTGGGCTTCTTGATCTGCCACACGTCGCCCTGGTCACGGTCGCCGCACCAGTGGCGCTGCGCGCCCTCGGGCCATCCGTAGAGGATCGGCTCGTACTGGCGCTGGTAGTCGGCGCGTCCGAGGGTGAAGGTGTTCTTCGCCCAGATGATGAAGGTCGACCACTTGCCACCGGCGGCGCGGAAGGCGGCCTGCAACACATCCAGTTCGCTGGAAGACATCGCCACGTAGATCCCGCCTCGACAGTGCGCCACCATCTGGGTAAGCGCCGTCAGCAGGAAATCGTAGAAGCCGTCGCCCAGGTTGTCGTTCAAAATCGCACGATCCTTGCCACGCATTTTGTCTTTGGCGCTATTGGCGTAGTTCACGTTGTACGGCGGGTCGGTGAATACCATGTCCGCCACATCGCCTTGCATCAGGCGGTCATAGCTCTCGGCCACGGTCGCGTCGCCACAGAGCAGTCGGTGTGGGCCCATGATCCAGACATCGCCCGGGCGCGAGATCGGTGTCTCGCCAATCTCAGGCACCGCATCCTCATCGGTCTGCCCCTCGTTGTCCGGCTCGTCGCCCGCGATCAGTTCGGCCAGCGCGTCGGCATCGAAGCCGGTGATGTCGAGATCAAAGCCTTCGCCCATCAGGGCTTCCAGTTCGATGCGCAGCATGGCCTCATCCCAACCCGCGTTCTCGGCGATGCGGTTGTCGGCGATCACCAGCGCGCGACGCTGCGTGGGCGTCAGGTGATCGAGCACGACCACCGGCACGATTTCCAGCCCAAGTTTCTGGGCTGCGGCCAAGCGTCCGTGGCCAGCAACGATGATGCCATCGCTGCCTGCGAGGATGGGATTGGTGAAGCCGAACTCCGCGATGCTGGCGGCGATCTGCGCCACCTGATCATCCGAGTGGGTGCGCGCGTTGCGGGCGTAAGGCAGCAGTTTGACGGTCGGCCACTGCTCGATCTTGTCGACCAACCAGTTCATGCGGCCACCTCATCATCGACGATCGTGGTGCGCTCGGCTGCGATCTGCTCAAAGGTCTGGCCAGTGGCGAGCAAGGTCACCGGCACGCCGGGATGTTTCTGCTGGAAGCGCTTGATGGCCACGTCCACATACTCCGGCGCAATTTCGATGCCGCGGCAGATGCGACCCGTGCGCTCGGCAGCCAGCATCGTCGTGCCACTGCCGCCGAAGGGTTCGAACACAATGTCGCCCGCGTCGGTGTAGGCCTCGATCACGAACTCCGGTAATGCCACCGGGAACACGGCCGGGTGGTCGATGCCCTGACCAATCTTGCCCTTGTGGCGCATCACGCGGATCACGCTGTCGGGGATGCGGGTGTCCTGCGTGGGTTGCCCCTTGTGCGTCCAGCCGCCAACTTCGCCATCCTTGCCGCGCATCGCCGTGCTTGAGCCATCGGCGCGCAGGTGCGATTCCTGTCCGGCGTGTTTGCAGGGCACCGTCTTGTGGGGCTTGCGGCTTTCGCGGTTGAAGTGGAAAACGAACTCGAAGCTCGGAGCCAGTCGGCCCTGCCAGTCGCCGGGCATTCCCGGCCCCTGATCCCAGACGTACCACGCGAAACGCCGCCAGTCTTGGCCGCGCATCCACGCCAGCCAGCCGTCCCAATACGGGATGACCTCGTTGTCGCGGTGGATCAGGCCGAGATTGACCAGCACCTGACCGTCGCCCGTCATCGGCAGGTGCGCGAACACGCCGCGCATCAGGCCATCCCAATCGGTGATGCCGCCCGAGGTGTAGTCGCGTTGGTTGCCGTAGGGCGGCGAGGTGAAGCACAGCCGCGCCACATCGCCCACCATCAGCGCAGCGACCACGACGGCATCGGTGGCGTCGCCACAGATCAGGCGGTGTGCGCCGAGTTGCCAGACGTCACCCGAGCGCGACACCGGCACCACGGGCGCATCCGGCACATCGTCGGTGTCGTCGTCGGTGCTGCTTTCTGGGTTTTCTTCTTCTTCTGCCGCTGCATCGTCCTCCAGACTGCTGGAGAGCAGGCGCTCGAGTTCGCTGTCGTCGAAGCCAGTCAAGGCAAGGTCATATCCCGATTCGGACAACTCGGCGATCTCGAGCGCCAGCATTTCTTCGTCCCAGCCCGCATCGAGCGCCAGCCGATTGTCGGCAATGACCAGCGCGCGCTTTTGCGCGACAGTCAGGTGCGCCAGTTCGATCACCGGCACCTGATCCAGCCCCAGCTTGCGCGCGGCGGCCAGACGCCCATGCCCAGCGATGATGCCGTTGTCGCCATCGACCAAGATCGGGTTCGTCCAGCCGTACTCGACGATGCTGGCCGCGATCTTGGCGATCTGGCCCTCGGCGTGCGTGCGCGGATTGCGGGCGTAAGGAATCAGCGCCTCGACCTTGCGGTACTCGACGTTGAGCGTGTTCAAAGTGGATGTCCCAAAAGCAAAACCCGCCGAGCGTTGCCGCCGGGCGGGTTGGGTGAATGAAGATTCTGGTGGGGTGGTAACTGCGCCTGGGGGTGGTAACCGGGGCCGGTAACCTGGCCGACTGGTAACCTTGCCCGCGCCCTGACGCTAAAAAAGCGTCGCGCTCGCGCCCCCCGCATTGCTTTCTGGCCGGGAAGGACCCGTCGCAACGGGTCGTGGCCATCGCGAGCCAGAAACGAAGAAGGCCACAGATCGCTCCGTGGCCTTTACGCACTCAATGCTCGCAAGATTAGCCGTAATACTAGCGAAAAAACCTCAGGATGTTGCACGCCAAAAAGCGACCGAAACCCGCATCGACACGCAGGATTCCCAACGACTTCGCGACTGTTCGCAACTACACCCAACGTCAGCGGCAATTGCCGGCTGCCCCAGTTTTCTTTTCCATCCGCAGGTGCACGGCGACCAATTCCAGTGCCGTCTGCCAGCGACGCCATGCGGTTGTCCGGTCACAGGCAAAGCGGCAGCAGATGTCCTTCCACGGATACCGTTGTGCTCGCATCCAGACGAGGTGTCGCTGTTCTTCTTCCAGCCACTGAACCCACCGCATTGTCTCCAGCATCCGGTCGATGGCAGCAGGGTCGGGAGGAAAGCGGTAGACCCGTGGCTCAGCTCCCAGGTTTTCCCATGGCATGCGTTTGATCGCCGGCCAGCAGTTGAAGTAGCCCTGCACACGAACCGGAGGAAGGCGGTGGGCGGTTCGTGCGGCCTCGATGAATCGGTCCGCCACAGTCTCGATCGTCCACTCAGCCATGTCGACGCTCCTTCGGCCCGTACAGCCGATCGCCGATACGGCGAAGCAGTTCACGTTCGACCCAGTCGAGCCGCGTGTCGTCGGGCGATATCACCAGGATCTGTTGGTCGCGCCAGCCCTCGCGCTTGATCTGCTCCGGATCGGGTCGCGGATCGGGTTGCAGTCGAGCCAGGGCACAGCGGTATGCGGGAGTCGGAACCTTCATGTCACACCTCCTGCGTCTCGATCGCCCAGTGCAGGAGGGCAATGGCGTCGGCTTCGTTGTCGTCGGCAGGCGTGTGGCCACGCAGACGAACGGCGCCGATCATCTGGTCCTTGCTCGCATTGCCTTTGCCGGTGGCGTGCTTCTTGATCGTGCCCACCGGAACGCCCTGGTACGGGATCTGGTGGTGCTCGCACCATGCGGTGAGGTGGGCCATGAACCCGCCGTAGGCGTGTGCCGCATCGACGCCGGCGTGGCGGCGGACTTCCTCGAAGTACACCGCTTCGATGCCATCGCAGGACTGCTTGATCTCGGTGAGCCAGCGCTTGAAGCGCAGGTAGCGCATGCCGCCACCCTCAAAGCGCTGCGGCTTGAAGGATTCCGTTCCGCTGGTCACGGCGCCGTCGCGATCGCGTACTGCCCAGCCGGTTTGGGTGCCAAGGTCCAGTGCCAGGATCGAGGGCACGGATCGCCGCCGATGATCTGAGCCCGGGTGGCCGGCAAGTCCCCGACGTAGGGCAGAGGGACCCCCTGGTCCCTCTCCTACGTAGTAGGAGGGGGAGTTTTCGCCAACTGGAGAAAGGGAGAAAGTCCAGCAACGGCGCGGGTTTGCGCCAGTTGGCAAGTTGGCAGCGATGCCAACTGCCAACTGCGGGTCATTTCCTGCAATGCCTTGATCTGACTGGACCTCCAGTTGGCAGGGGTTTGCCAACTGCGGGTAGTTGGCAAGGAAATGAGTGAAGTTGGCAACGGCGCTGCCAACTGCCGATTGGGCAATATTCATGGGGCCTCCGGGTCGTTCAGTTCGTCGTGATAGACCCACACATCTGGGTTCTCGACGGGCATCGAGGCGCCGGAATGCGGGCACTTGTAGTGGGTGGGGAGCACCGTGTGCTCGCGCATCGGCAGTTCGCCGGTGGCCGTGTCGACATCGCCCGCTGGCATGCGCAGCACCATGCCTTCGACGCAGAGATAGCCGAACTTGGTGCGGCCGCTGGAGGGCAGACCGTAGTCAGCCGCGTTGCGGAAATACTTGATGTAGCCCTGCGTCGAGAGCGCGGAGACGCGTTCGCGAATGGTGCGCTCGCCGCCCAGACCGGCCTTGCCCTCGAAAGATTCGGCGAACTGGTTGGCTGTGTAGCAGCGCCCGCTGCCGGCCTCCTCGAACAGGATCTGAAGGATCGCGTCGCGTTTGCGGCGGCGCTCGGCATCCAAGCGCTGGCCGTAGTCCTTCATCACCAACCGCTCGTTGGCGTCGACTTCCCGCCACTCACCGTTGATCTTGTCGACGTGCCGTTGCGGGATACCCGCGCCATTGCGCAGCTCGAAGATGAGCTGGCGAGTGGTGCGCGTTTCATCGGGTCGGAACAGCAGCATGCCGGTCGAGTAGTAGCCGCGCAGGCTTCCTGCGCCGGCTAATGCCTGGAACGGGTCCTCCTCAAACTGCTTCTTGCCTAGCTTCTTGGTGTGGTGAGCGAGGATCACCCCGGCGTCGGGATTGACCGCCTGGCGAATCCGCTCCACCCGCTGCGAGAGGAAGAACAGCATGGCGCCGTTGTCGTTCTCTCCGCCGGCATCGCCGCCATCGAACACGTTGCGGATCGGATCGATAGCGATGATGTCAGGAGGCTCGCCGCCAAAAGCCTTCGCGATCGCTGGGATCACCTGCGCCAGACCGGCGTCATCGAGCACCAGCCGCAACTGCGGCGTGGCCACGAAGTTGGCGCGGGCGTCCAGAAGCCGATGGGACGGCAGGCGGACATCCTTCACACGCTCGCGCAGGTAGTGGTACTGGACCTCGGCCTGCAGGTAGAACACCCGTAGCGGACGGGGTGGATGCATGCCCAGAAACGCAGCGCCAGCCGCCATGTGCGCCAGCCACGACAACAGGAAGTCACTCTTGCCGACCTTGGGCGCACCGCCGAACACCAACATGCCAGCCGGCGTCAGCACACGCGGCGAGATCAGATCGGGTGGCAGCGGCGAGTTGTCGTCGAGCAGTTCGCCGAGCGTGAAGGTGGGCAGAGAGGCAGCCGCCGCCTTGACCACGCGACGTTCGCCCTGGGCGATGAATGCCGCGCAGTCGAACCGTTCGTCGACAGCGTCTGCGGCGTCCCACTTGGGTGGCTTATCGGTGGGCGGCACCAGGATGGCCACGGATGTGCTGCCCGCAGCCACGCATGCACGCGCTGCGCTTTCGGCGTAGTCCCAGCCGGGTGCATCCCGGTCCGGCCAGATGACCACGGATTTCCCCGCCAACGGACGCCAGTCGGTTTTGTCGACAGGAGCCTTGGCGCCGTTCATCGCGGTGGTGGCCGCAATGTCGCAGGCGATCAATGCAGCCGCACACTTCTCGCCTTCGACCACGACGACCTCTCGCGCCTTCGAGATGACCGGGAGGTTGTAGAGCGGCCTGGGGTCAGGCGCGCGCCACATGCGGGCACGAACATCCCAGGGGCGATATTCCTTGCCCGTCGGTGGGTCGTAGCGGTAGACGCATGCGATCAGTTCGCCCTCGGGTGACAGATAGTCCCACTTGGCGGTGTAAGCGCCGAGGTCGTCCATCGGCACGCTGCGAACATCGCGGCGCATCGGCGTGATGTTCGGTGGAGCAAGACCGAGCCACTGCCGGATCTCGCCAGCGATGCGCGGGAAGTCGCTGCGTGCGGAGCGACCCTGCGACCGCGCCCACAGATCGATGACATCGCCGCCCTCGTCGGTGGAGAAGTCCTTCCACAGGCCGCGCCGTGGTCCGTCCAGCTCAACCACCAGACTCTTGCCAGGGTTGCCATCGACATCGCCAACGTAGAACTTGCCACCTCGGATGCGCCCCTGCGGAAACAGGTAGTGGAGAACAGCTTCGAGCCGGTCCAGTAGCCCCGCACGCAGCGCATCGGTATCGGATGCCAGCTCGTCGCGCTGCTCGGGGGCATCATTGAAGTCGAGCCAGATGATGTTGTCGGCCATCATGTCGAACTCCAACAGCGGTCCTGCCAGGGGCAGAACTTGCACTCGACATGCGTCGGTGTAGTCGCATGGCGCGGCAACAGTTCCTGGCTGTCGGTCGCCGTGATGACACGAACCGCGCGATCGGACATCCGCTGCGCCAGGCCGCCATCGAACGGCACCAGCTCGAACCAGATCTCCTCGGAGTCCTTGTTGATCGCGGTAAACAACGCCGGGTTCGCGGAAATGCCCGGGATGCTGGCTTCCATGTAGGCCTGATAGATGGCCATCTGCGCGGCATAGACCGGTTTGGATTTGCTGACGCCGTGCTTGACCGTATCCCGCCAGGACTTGTCGTTCATGGTCTTGCACTCCCACAGGGCCGGATAGCTCATTCCTAGCTCTGCGGGGCCGCCGTTCAGGATGCCATCGACGTGCCCTTGAATACGGCCGCCTGCAACGGAAAAGCCGAACTGACCGCCGCTGGCCTTTTGGGTGTACAGATCGAATCCGGCCATGCGCAGCCAACGAATGGCCAGCTCTTCGAGAGCGTGTCCCACCTCGAAGATGCGCAACACGCGACCCGGGATTTCCCTTCCAGCATCGGCAGGGGTTTGGAGATACTCGTATTGCAGCGCGCGCTCGCAGGCGACGCCCAATCGCGACGCACCGAGGTAGTTGCGACGGGATTGGTTGTCACGGTCGGCGCTTAGTGCAGCGTCGATGAGCACGCCTATCAGCTCATGGATCTTGGGACGGTGATTGAAATCCAGCATCAGAACGGCACTCCCGTCGAAGCCGGCTTGCCTTGCCGGGCGAGCCGCTCCTCAAGAAACGCGCGATCCTTTTCTGCCATCCGCTCGTGCTCGACGAGCATGTGTTCCTGGTAGGTAGTCACCACCACGTCGATCAGCATCAGCACTTCGTCTTTGCTGTAGTCCGCCAGCGGTCGCTGCATACCGATGGAGCCGACATACTCGCCAAGCGGCGCCAAGCAGGACGTCATGGCGGCGAGCTCCATATCACTGGGATCGATCATGTGACCTCCCGTCTTTTCCATGAGTCGCGAAAATGCGTTCTGGCAGCGCATGGAGCAGAACACCCAGCGGTCCGAGTAACGTCGTGGATCGCTGCGCGGCAGGCGTGGATTGAAGTATCCGAAGCCCTTGGCCTTTCGTGAGCAGACTGCACATTTCACGCGGCCTCCCGGTGGGCATCGTTGGCAGCCACCACGAGGCGCTGAATCGACGACTTGTTGAACTGGAAGGACAGCAGCGCCGAGGCCTGATAGCGCGTCATGCCAAAGTCGGCGCGCAGCGCCTGCGGCAGATACTGGAGTTGCTTCGCGGTCGGCGGCTCGTTCAGCCAACGACGGGTCTTGTGCGCGGAGTCAGCCGACTCGCGGTCGTTCAGCCAGTCATCGGCTTTGGCCATGCAAACCGTGCGGTCGCCGACAGCCAACAAGCGTGGCTGCAGATCCTTACCTCCGCCCACGGCGTGCCAGCGCCCATTCAGGAAGAACACGCCACCCCAGGCGTTGAAGCCAGTCGCCATCAGTGCGTCGTCGCAGCCGAACAGGTCACACCAGCGGAAGTTGGAGCGCTTGAGCAGATCGATCTCGGTCATCACGAAATCGGCCAGCGCATCTCCTTCTTCGGTGTTCTCGTTGTCCCAGACGAAGCCGCACAGCGGGCATTCGCGGCAGCCGAGCGGGACGGTGGCTTCACAGGACGGGCAGTCCTTGGTGGGCGCTTCGCCGTGATGCTGGTGTCCGTCGAGATTGACGTCCTGTTCCAGAGATCCGTGCATCAAGGTCGCGGTGCCGAAGTCCAGGACCACGCAATCGGTCTTGATGACGCCCGGATGCTCCGATGGGTCGATGGTGCGCAGGCCACGCCCGATCATCTGGGTCAGAGTCGACTTGTGCGAGCTGGGTCGCAGCAGAACCACGCAGGAGGTAGGCGTGAAGTCGTAGCCCTCCGTGAGCACAGCCACATTGACCACGACCTGCGCGGTACCGGATTCGTACTCGGCCAGTCGTGTCTTTCGCTCTGCGTCTGAGAGCTCGCCGTGCACGATCACGGCGGATACACCGGTATCCTGAAAGGCCTGGCGCACACATTCGGCATGGGCGACGGTCGAGCAGAACACGATCGTCTTGCGGTCGCCGGCCTTCTCACGCCAATGACGGATCACGGCATCGGTGATGGGCGTCTTGTTGAGAATCGCCTCGACTTCCGTCATGTCGAAGTCAGTGGCCGTGCGCCGGACCCGCGTCAACTGCTCCTGGGCGCCGACATCGATGACAAAGGTGCGTGGCGGCACGAGGTGGCCGGAGGCGATCAGCTCGCCGAGGGTGATTTGATCCGCGACGTTGCTGAAGACCTCCCGCAGTCCCTTGCCGTCACTGCGGGCAGGCGTCGCCGTCACCCCGAAGATCTGGGCGCGCGAGTTCTTGTCCAGCACCCGGTCGATTACGCGGCGGTACGAGGCCGAGGCTGCGTGATGCGCTTCATCGATCACCAGCAGATCGAGGATCGGGATGGCAGCGAGATGGTTGTCGCGCGACAGCGTTTGCACCATCGCGAACGTGGCGCGCCCGGACCAAGATTTGTCCTTGGCATCGAACACGGAGGTGCTGACGCCCGGATTCACCCGTGCAAACTTGGATAGGTTCTGGCCGGTCAGTTCATCGCGATGAGCGAGGATGCAGGCCTTGGCATCTGGCTCGGCCAACAAGCTGCCGGCCACCGCCGACAGCATGATGGTCTTGCCCGACCCGGTGGGGCCAACAGATAGGGTGTTGCCGTGTTGGTCGAGCGCCGCCAAAGAGCGCTCGACCAGCAGGGCTTGGCGGGGGCGGAGCATCATGGCGGCGTCCCCCTTACTGTGCCCAGCTCGGGCGACCCGGCACGGAGGCACGGCCCGTGGCCTGGGCATACGCGTTCGACCCGTTTGCGGGTGCTGGCACTTTCGCCGCTCCCTGCGCGCCACCCATGAGGGCGGCGTAGTCCTTGTGGTCGGGCGTGATCGCGGCCTTGATCACGCTCTTGTCTTGGCCGTTCTGGTCTTTGTCCCAGTCGACCTTGCCGAGAAACTCGATGCCATCGAGATCGGCAAACCCGCTGATGCGGCGCGCGTTCTGCGCGGCAGGACTATTGTCGCCAGGATGAACGCCGCGCGCTGAGTTGAGGATCGCCTTGACGAAGGTGCGGCCCATGTTGGCCCACTCAGGGCCTTTCGGGCTGTGCAGGCCGATCAGCGACCACATCTTGCGACGGGCGAACTCACCCTCCATCACGACGAACTCGCAGTTCAGGTACACCGAGCCGGTGTTGTCGTTGCGGGTGGCGTAGCCGCCGGTCCATCCCTGCGACGGATCATCGAAGCCACCCGGCTTGATGGTCATGCGGACACGCACGAGCGTGCCTTTGGGGATCAGGTCGAAAGAGGTCTGTTCGGAAGCGGAATTGAAATCGAAGTAGGTCATGATCAGGACTCCTGAGTCGAAGTGGATTCGGGGATGGCAGCGGGCGCGGGGCGCGCGAAATCGAGCCGTTCGGTAGCGGGCCTGGCCGGGCCGGCGATCTTTTCCATGAGGCGGCCGAGGTGCGGCTCCTCGATCGGATCGAGCCGCCCGGAGCGGTCCTTGGCGGGGTAGCCCCATGCGTTCAGCGTGTGGCAGACGAAGGCGCGGTAACTGGCGCCGTCATCGGCCTTCAGCTCGGCCAAGGTGACGACCTCATCGACGATGCCGGGCAGTTCCAGGCCGGTTTTGGAGCCGTCGATCTGCAGCGAGAACACGCGGCGATTGAAGTCGTCCAGCCGCTCATCGAGGATGCCGACGAACCACACGTTCTTGCCGCGCGTGTGCTGCAGGTGGGTCAGCCAGGCGATCATTTCCTGGCCCATCAGCCCGTATGCACCCCGGCTGTCGGGTTTGCCCGTCTTCTCGGAGTAGGCCTGTGGCTGGCCCTTGCACCATTGCAGGCACAGGCGACCGGCCACGGTGATGGAGTCGACGAACACGGTGTCGTACTTGTCCAGGACCGTCGGATTACCGAAGCGCGCGCATACGGCATCGAAGTGGGCTTGGCTGAACGGCTGGTCGTCGCGCAGCGCCGGGTTCGGCCCGCCGATGTACACCGCGAAGTCACGACACTCCTGCCAGGTGCGCGGACGGATCGTGTCGCCGGCCCACCCCTCGACCGCGAGATCGCCAGCCTCAAGATCAAAGAACAGCGTGGTCGTGGGTTTCAGCGTCCAGAGTTGCGAGGTCTTGCCGATGCCGCTTTTGCCGACGAGCACACCCTTCACGCCACGGCGTTCGGCCAGACGCTGGTCTGCAGTAATGATGGGGAGGCTCATTTGCCGGCCTCCTCAGTGCTGATGCTGGCGAACGCGTCAGCAACGGTGGTCATACCGAGCGCGCCACGCTTGCGCGCCATTTCGTACAGGTCGCGCAGACCACTCAGGCGCCGATGGATAACGCGGGTTTCGGACTCCAGGCCCTGGATCGCGAATGCCACGTCATCGATGGTGGCGTCCTCGAGGCGACGCACCACTTCGTCGGGGCGGTTGCCGTCCAGCGCTGGGATGCGAATGGTTTCGGGCAGATCCCGGAGGTACATCTCCGGTTGTTTGCGCAGCAGTTCGAGCAGCGTAGGTTTGGTTTTCATGGCGATTACTCCTGAAGCAGAGCGAGACGAAAGCCCGGCTTGCCGGTCTTGAGGGTGCGTGCCGGGGCGAAGGCGCTCTTGAGCGACTCGGGCCACGCGTTGAACTTGGTTTCCGAGATCCGGTAGCTGATGTCCACGTACTCAGACGGGTCGTCGCCGTTGGCTGCAATGCGACGGGTGATCTCGGCGAGCCGCGTCTGGTCCCAGTCGACTTTCTTGGGTAGATCAGCGGTGATGCGGACATGGCCGTCGTCGAAGTGGACGACACCGGTGTCCTTGCCTGCCGCCAAGCGCAGCTGGTGTGCGCGGTCGGCATACTTGAGATCCAGTGCGCGATCGACGTGCTCGACGATCGCCTTGGCAGCGGCGAGAAGATCTGCAGCGTCGTTCTTGAGCTGGAACAGGGACTCGCTGGCAAGCGCAGCCAGTTCGCCGGCCGGGGTGGTCAGGACTTCGTCGGGGGAGATGCGGTTCACAGCGCACCTCCCGCATTGACGCGTTCAGAGGTGCTCTTGCGCAGGCTCTCGGACTCGTAGGCTTCGATGTCCTCGATGCGATAAGCGACGCGACCCTGCAGCTTCAGGAATACCGGGCCGATACCTTCGGAGCGCCAGCGTTCAAGCGTTGCTTCGCTGACTCCCCAACGTTCGGCCAATTGGCCTTGATTCAGATGTTTGACACTCACGATGCACTCCTTCTGGTTGTTGCGAATTCGTGAGGTCAGTTTCGAAGTCGGCCTGTGCGGGCGTCTGCCGCCGCCATGTACGGGCTGATGTACGGGCGCAGCTTCTGCGGGGAAAAGCGGGGCCCAGAAAGCAAAAAACCGCCCGAAGGCGGTTGTGCGTGGTCCTGCCAACTGGTGGCCGGTCAATCTCGGCGGAAGCCATACTTCCCCTTTTCAGGGTTGTCGATGTAGTCCTCCCAGTCGGTGTTGCCACTGAACAGGTTCTGCATGCGCTGACTGCGTGCCGTCTTCTTGTCTGCATAGGCTGCGTCGAGAATTTCAGCGGCCGGGAGAATCCACCTGTCGTTGATAGCCTGCTCGAACATGTAGCGGACTGCCGCAGCCTGACGCTCGCCCTTGATCGTCCAGGGCTTGGTCTTGGTGCGGATGGTCAGCGTGTTGGTGTACTCGTCGAAGTGCACCGGCAACACGGGGCGGATCGCGCCATCGGGCGGAGCGGCCAGTATTCGATGCAGGAGATCCATGTCGATACACGGCGTGGCGACGTAGTCGACGATTGAAGCTCGTAGCGATGCGAATCGGTAGCTTCGCGGCGGCCGGACAAACTGCGGCAGCACACCGCCCGACGACAAGATTAGGCCCTGATCAGGCAGACTGGTTTGGCTGAAATGCCGAAACACCTGTTCGACGGATCGCGCCAACCCACGAACAAGCCAGACGTCTGTCAGTGCTGGTCCCACTCTGGTCTTGCCAAGATGCCACAGTGAATCGTCCAGCAAGGGCGTCTCGATTCCCTTGCGCAGGGCCTGCGCGATACCGAGAAGATCAGAGACGACGTTCAGGATTGCTGGCGGTCGGACGCTGAAGACTGCGACCTCTGCGGCCGGGACGAACTTCCATCGAAAAGTCTCGGGGCACCGGTATCGATAGCGGTCAGGCTGGTCATCCTCCGCCAGGTCGACATGCACGCGGTCATCGCCGAGTGGCGCTGGGTAGCTCCCGGAATAGCCGACGCAATCCGCCCAGTGTTCCAACTGCTTGGCGGTCAGGGAGGTACGCCCGAAAGCGCTCCACCCTGGGACGCCATGAAGCCGCTGTCCATCTCCATCGAGAATCGGCTGCCCCGACTGCTCGAACAGGTCGATCAGCTCAAGCAGCGACTGCGTCGGCAGGGGCTTCGACGACATGGCCAATCTCCTTCACCAGATGCCATTTGGCGAGCAGGCGATCGCACAACGCCCGGTCCTTTTCCCGCTTCGTCTTGATGTTGCACTTGTTGTCGTCACGCAGGATCACCGTGATCGTCCGCGCGCGGTCCTTGCCGACCTTTTTCAGCTTGATGGACAGCTTGGCGTAGTTCAGGTGGTGATCGCGGAAGTCGAAGGTGGGGCTGATCAACGACCGAGCAGCGGTGTAGATATCGTCGCTATCCTTGGTCCAGATTTTCACGAGAAGCGAGCGGCCGTTTGCAGCGGAATAGCCGAGCTCGACGACCTTGACATAGGCCACGGGCTCGCCAGCCAAGTCGAAGTTTCGCGGCGCCGCCAGGCTCTGGTAGTCGTACTGCTTGAGCGGGATCTTCTCGCCGGTGATGGGCGATTGCAGCAGGGAGTCGGCCACGATTCGAGCCAGCGCTTCGCGCCCACCCGTATCCTTCGACAGCACCTCCAGGTGTCCATTGGCCGGCTCATAGGTGATGTGCGATGACACCGCCCGGATCACCTCTTGTGGCACCAGTTCGCTGGCCTGCACGCAGTCGATGATTTCCGGCGGGCGGTTGTGGTGGATGCTGATCTGGTAGAGGTCCACGTCTTCGCCGGTCTGCGTATCGGGCCGCAGGCGCTTGAAAATCTGGATCGCGACAGCGTCATCGGAACACCCGAGTTGCTGGGCAACGGTCTGATGGAACGCCGTCTTGGCCGCCGCATCGTCGAGTACCGCAAGGTTGGCGGGTGCCATGAAACCCGAGTAGCAGGACGCGCTTTGCCGAAACACGTCCGCCTGGCGGGCGTTCAGCGCTTCCTCGAAGAGTGCAGGCTCATGAATATGGAGCCAGAGCGCGCGTTGGTACTGGTTCGGGATCGCGGCGAAGGCTTCCCGGGCGGCATCATCGAAGATGTCGTCCTTGAAGCCGTCGATGACGTCCTGGCCGGCGCCATCCGACAACAGCACGATCCGTTCGGCCACTTCCTCGATCCGCTGCCGCTCACTCACCCCAAGAGCGGACAGTACGGCCTCCATCTGCTCGCGCTGTTCCTTTTTCTGCGTCTTGGCGTCCGGGTCCGGCATGGCCAGACTGAACTCGTCCACCATGAATTCACGGAACACTGCCGGCGGCAGGTGGCCGAGCAGCTTGGACAGGTTTTCAGCATCGTTCATTTACATACCCCCAAAAGGTTTGGATTGGCTTGGTATCAGCCCCGACGGCCCCTTTTCCTAAGTGGGGTGTGCAGACCGATGGCGTTCGGTGTACCGAACGATTGTGATTGTCTCGGAGCGGTTAGGGGTTTGTCAAGCAGGTACGAATTCGTTCGGCGTAGTGGTATTATTTTCAGCCTGACGCGAACACATGAGGAGATAACGGTGCCATCGCCCCTGGGGGACAAGATCCGCGCATTGCGGAAGCAGAAGAAGCTCAGCCTGGAGCAGTTGGCCGAGCTGACGGACTCCAGCAAGAGCTACATCTGGGAGCTGGAGAACAAGGACGATCCGAAACCATCGGCCGACAAGATCGGCAAGATCGCCGCCGTCCTCGATGTCACCACGGAGTTCCTGTTGACCGAGTCGGCCGCCACGCCGGACGAGCAAGTGCTCGATGAGGCCTTCTTCCGCAAGTACAAAACCATGTCGGAGCCGGACAAGAAGAAGATCCGCAAGATCCTCGATGCCTGGGAAGATGAATGACGGATGCGAAGAAGCCCATGGCCGAGGCCAATCGCATCTCGTCCATGCTCAACACGGTTCTCGGTGCGGATCGCTTTCCGGTCAAGGTTGATGAGCTGGCGCTGGAGTATTCCCGCCAGTGCTTCTCAGACTCGCCGATCGACAAGGTCCAGGGCGAAGATCTCGACGGTTTCGATGGTCTGCTGAAAGCCAATAAGTCGCGGTCGAAGTGGCTGGTCCTTTACAACAGTGCCACCCCGTCGGAGGGTCGCAAGCGCTTCACGATTGCGCATGAGTTCGGTCACTACATCCTTCACCGTCACCAGCAGGACATTTTCGAGTGCGGCGACGGCGACATCGAAACGGGAGACAACAACGAGCGCGACATCGAGGCAGAGGCGGACTTGTTTGCTTCGACCCTGCTGATGCCGCTGGACGACTTCCGGCGCCAAGTCGACGACCAGCCGATCAGCTTCGATCTGCTGGGCCACTGCGCAGACCGCTATGGTGTATCGCTCACGGCCGCCGCCTTGCGCTGGACCGAGATTGCACCCAAACGAGCGGTGCTCGTGGCCAGTCGCGACGATCACATGCTGTGGGCCAAGTCGAACAAGGCGGCGCTGAAGTCTGGCGCCTACTTTGCGACCCGCAGGAACACCATCGAACTGCCGGGTGATGCGCTGGCGCACAGCAACAACGGCTGGGCCGGCAGCCAGCAACAGACGGCACAGGCGCAGCTCTGGTTTCCACGCGAACCGGAGAGCATGCAGGTCAATGAAATGATCAGGGTTGCCGGCCAATACGACTACACCCTGACCTTGCTACTGCTGCCTGAAGCCGAGTGGCAGGGAGCGCGCCACGACGACGAGGAGCCGGAGGAAGACACCTACGACCGGTTCATCCGCAACGGCCAGTATCCGGTTAGAAAGTAGGCGTTACCGCGCTTCAGTTTTCGCGCCAACCCGCACCAGCCCGCACGCGTCCGAAACTCCCTCATGGTGTCGGCGGCGGTCCATCCGGACAATTTCACTGCATGTGATTTTGACGGAAAGGACTGCTACCAATGCACCAAATCAACCATCTACCGCCCGAGGGGATGACGCCGGAGCAGCGTCGCCACGAGATCGCGTCACTGCTGGCCAACGGCCTGGCCCGTCTGCGTATCAGCGGTGCAGAACAGTCCGCACACATCGCCGAAGCGAGCGAGTTTGAGCTTGGCTTATCTGGCAACCAGCGCGTTCATTCAGACCCCGTCAACAAGACAACTACGGAGTCCAAATGAGCACGTCATTTTCAACGCCGCCATCGGTGGCAGCACAAATCGCCAGGTTGCCCGAGTTGCCCATGGCAGAGATCCGGGCCCTCTGGCAGAAGTTGGTCGGCGGCGACACGCCCACCCACAACCGCCAGTTCCTAGAACGCCGCATTGCCTATCGGCTGCAGGAGGCAGAGTTCCGCAAAGGCGACGCGAACCTGCTGGATCGCAATCAGCGCCGCATCGAATCCCTGGTGGAAACCGGCAAGGTGAAAAAGCGCGACCGCGATTACCGTCCGGCCGCCGGCACTGTGCTGGTCCGAGAATACAAAGGCGTCGAGTACCGGGTGATCGCAACCGCCGATGGCCATTACGACTTCCACGGCCGCATGTTCCCGAGCCTCTCGATGATCGCCCGTGAGATCACTGGCATGCGCTGGTCGGGGCCGTTGTTCTTTGGGCTCAGGCCGCCATCCAATGCCAAGACCAAGCCGTCCACCAAGAAGCGAGGTGGACGATGAGCGACGTTTTGAAGCGCCGTATGCGCTGCGCGGTCTATACGCGCAAGTCCACCGACGAAGGACTCGACCAGGAATACAACTCCATCGATGCCCAGCGCGACGCCGGTCATGCCTACATCGCCAGCCAGCGCGCCGAGGGCTGGATTCCAGTAGCCGACGACTACGACGATCCCGCCTTCTCGGGCGGCAACATGGAACGTCCGGCGCTGCGCCGCATGATGGCGGACATCGAGGCCGGCAAGATCGACGTGGTGGTCATCTACAAGATCGATCGCCTTACGCGCAGCCTGGCGGACTTCTCCAAGATGGTCGAGGTGTTCGAGCGCTACGGCGTGTCGTTCGTGTCGGTCACCCAGCAGTTCAACACGACGACCTCGATGGGTCGGTTGATGCTGAACATCCTGCTGTCCTTCGCCCAGTTCGAGCGCGAGGTCACCGGCGAACGCATCCGCGACAAGATCGCAGCCAGCAAGCGCAAGGGCATGTGGATGGGCGGCGTGCCACCGCTGGGCTACGACGTCGAGAACCGCCGACTGGTGCCCAACGAACGCGAGGCCAAACTGATCCGGCACATATTCCAGCGCTTCGTTGAACTCGGCTCCAGTACGGCGCTGGTCAAGGAGCTGAAACTGGATGGCGTGACGTCGAAGGCGTGGACCACGCAAGACGGCAAGACCCGCGAGGGCAGACCGATCGACAAGGGCCACATCTACAAGCTCCTCAGCAACCGGACCTACCTTGGCGAGTTGCGGCACAAGGACCAGTGGTACCAGGCGGAGCACCCGCCCATCATCAGCCGCGAACTGTGGGATAGCGTCCACGCGATCCTGGCCACCAATGGCCGGGTGCGCGGCAACGCAACGCGGGCAACCGTGGCGTATCTGCTCAAGGGCATCGTGTTCGGCAACGATGGTCGAGCACTGTCGCCGTGGCACACGACCAAGAAGAATGGCCGTCGCTACCGTTACTACGTGCCTCAGCGTGACGCCAAGGAGCACGCGGGCGCCTCAGGCCTGCCGCGCTTGCCGGCCGCCGAACTCGAGTCGGCGGTACTCGACCAACTGCGCGCGATCCTGCGTGCCCCGAATCTACTCGGCGACATGCTGCCGCAGGCGATCAAGCTCGATCCAACCTTGGACGAGGCGAAGATCACCGTGGCCATGACCCGGCTCGACGCGATTTGGGATCAACTTTTCCCGGCCGAGCAGACCCGGATCGTGAAACTGCTGGTCGAGAAAGTCATCGTGTCACCCAACGACCTCGAAGTGCGGCTGCGCGCCAACGGCATCGAACGCCTGGTGCTGGAGCTGCGCCCCGAGCCGGTCGAGCAACAAGTGGAAGCACTGGCATGAGCGACATCCGCATCCAGAAGACCGGCGAGCCCGACATCCTGCAGACCAGCGACGGCAGGCTGACCTTGTCCGTGCCGATCCAGATCAAACGCCGCAGCGGCCGCAAGCTGGTCACCTTGCCAAACGGCGAAACCGCGCTGGTTAGACCGTGGGACGTAGCACCGACCTCCATCCAACTGGCGCTGGCCAGGGGCCACCGCTGGCTGGCGATGCTGGAGTCAGGAGAGGCGAAGTCCTTGAAGGAGATCGCCACGCGGGAAGGAATCGACAACAGCTACGTTAGCCGGATGGTCAACCTGACCACGCTGGCACCCGACATCGTGGCGGCCATCCTCGACGATACGCTGCCGAATCACATCACGCTGTTTGATCTGGCGGTTGATCCGCCAGCGCTGTGGGATGAGCAGCGGGAGCGCATGAAACGAGTCAGCCAGCCGGATTAGCCCGCGCAACAAGACAATTGCTTGACGTCCTTGCTGAAGGTCTGCGCGGCAAGTTTCAGGCCTTCGACCATCGTCAGGTAGGGAAATAACTGGTCGGCCAGCTCCTGTACGGTCATCCGGTTGCGAATTGCCAGCGCGGCAGTCTGGATCAACTCGCCCGCCTCCGGCGCGACGGCTTGCACGCCGATCAGTCGTCCCGAGCCGGCTTCCGCCACCAGCTTGATAAAGCCGCGCGTGTCGAAGTTGGCCAGCGCCCTCGGCACGTTATCGAGCGTCAGCAGGCGGCTGTCGGTCTCGATACCGTCGTGGTGCGCGTCCGCCTCGCTGTAGCCCACCGTTGCCACCTGCGGATCGGTGAACACCACTGCCGGCATCGCCGTCAGATTTAGCGACGCAGTGCCGCCGGTCATGTTGATCGCGGCACGGGTGCCGGCCGCCGCCGCGACATAGACGAACTGAGGCTGGTCAGTGCAGTCGCCAGCGGCGTAGATGTCCGGGATACTCGTGCGCATGGCGCGGTCGATGGCGATAGCGCCTTGAGGATTGACCTCGACGCCTGCCGCTTCGAGGTTGAGTGTTCGTGTGTTCGGTGTGCGGCCGGTGGCAATGAGCAGCTTGTCGGCGCGTATTTCCCCTTGTCCGGTCGTGAGTACGAATTCTCCGTCTTCATAGGCGACATGGCTGGCCTGGGTATGGTCCAGCACCTCGATGCCTTCAGCGCGGAACGCGGCCGTGACGGCTTCGCCAATCGCTGGGTCTTCGCGAAAGAACAGCGTGCTGCGCGCGAGGATCGTCACTTGGCTGCCGAGCCGGACGAAAGCTTGCGCCAGCTCGACGGCCACCACTGATGAGCCGATCACGGCAAGCCGCTGCGGAATAGTGGCGCTGGCCAGCGCTTCGGTGGACGTCCAGTAGGGTGTCTCCTTGAGCCCAGTGATCGGCGGCACGGCGGCGCTAGCGCCGGTGGCGATGAGGCAGCGATCGAAGGCCACCTCACGCGTGTTGCCGTCAGAGAGTGCAACCGACAGCGTCAGTCCGTTCTTGAACCGGGCTTCGCCGCGCAGCACGGTGATCGCTGGATTGCTGTCCAGGATGCCTTCGTACTTGGCGCGGCGAAGGTCATCGACGAGTCCCTGTTGCTGTGCGAGCAGCGTGGCGCGATCGATAACCGGTGGGCTTGGCGTGATCCCAGCGTCAAACGGACTCTTCCGGCGCAGGTGCGCGACGTGCGCCGCACGGATCATGGTCTTGGAGGGCACGCAGCCGACATTGACGCAGGTGCCGCCAAGCGTGCCGCGCTCGATCAGCGTGACTCGCGCACCTTGCTCGACCGCCTTCAGCGCTGCCGCCATCGCTGCGCCGCCGCTGCCGATGACAGCGATATGCAATGAGCCGTTGTCATCGCTGCCCAGCCGCGCAGCCCCCTTGCTAAACGAACTGTTGCCCGTCGAAGACGACGAGCCGCCATCGAGCGAAGCCCGGTAACCGAGTTCGGTCACGACGTCGGTCAGTGCGTCTGGTGAGATGCCGCGATCAGCGGTCAGCGTTGCGACGCCCTTCGAGTAGGACACTTCCGCTGATTGCACGCCGGGGAGTTTCTCCAAAGCTTCTTTGACGTGCGTGGCGCACGCGTCGCAGGTCATGCCGGCGACGGTGAGCGTGATGCTCTCGGTCATGTTCGAGTCCTTACGGCTTGACGGTAGAGGGATAGCCAGCGTTCTCCGTGACTTTGGTCAATGCCTCGGCCGTGGTCCTGGTGTCGTCGAAGGTGACAACGGCGGCCAGTTTCTCGTAGCTCACCTCGACCTTTTGCACGCCATCGACCTTGGTGAGCGCCTTCTTCACCGTGATCGGGCAGGCAGCGCAGGTCATACCGGGCACGGACAACGTGACCGTTTGTGTGGCGGCCCAGGCGGGCGCAGTCAAAGCGGAGGCCAGTGCAGCGATAGCGATAAGCTTCTTCATGAGGTACTCCTAATCAGTAGAACAGTGGGAGGACATAGGGAAAGGCGAGCGCGATCACGACGAGCGCGGCCACGATCCAGAAAATGATCTTGTAGGTACTCCTCACCTGGGGCACGGCGCAGACCTCACCGGGTTTACAGGCTTGCACGGGGCGAAAGATGCGGCGGTACGCAAAGAACATCGCCACCAATGCCACGCCGATGAAGATAGGACGATACGGTTCCAGCACGGTCAGATTGCCGATCCAGGCGCCGCTGAACCCAAGGGCAACCAGGACCAGGGGTCCAAGGCAGCATGTCGAAGCAAGGATCGCGGCCAGTCCGCCGGCGAACAATGCGCCGCGTCCTGCTTGTGGTTCGGTCTGGAGCTCAGGCATACGCTTTTCCTTTGGAATCTGCTTTGGATAGCGTAACCTTACTTCCGTACTTAAGTACGGAGTCAAGCGATATGCAGAAAGAACTCGAGAATCTGACCATCGGCGCTTTCGCCAGCGCCGCCGGGGTCAACGTAGAGACCATTCGGTTCTATCAGCGCAAAGGCCTGCTGCCCGAACCAGACAAGCCCTACGGGAGCATCCGCCGCTACGGCGCGTCGGATGTCACCCGGGTGCGTTTCGTGAAGTCGGCTCAGCGGCTGGGATTCAGCCTGGATGAGGTCACGGAACTGCTCAAGCTCGAGGATGGAGCGCACTGCGATGAGGCGCGCGAGCAAGCGGAAAGAAAGCTGGCGGATGTACGGATCAAGCTTGCCGACCTGCGACGGATCGAGCGGGTGCTGGCCGAACTTGTCGAGCGTTGTTGCGCGGCGACAGGACAGGTCCGCTGTCCGCTGATCGAAGCCTTGCAGCAGACCCCGGTCGGATGACACCAGATCCGATTCGGGGCTGTCTCCATCGCCCACCAATGCCGCATTCCAACCGTTTGATTCGTCCGCGCGTAACCCTTTGATCTATATGGCGCTGACTTGTGGCCTTTGCGGACTTCGGGCCAGTTCCAGGGAGCGAGGTCGGAGCGAGGAATGGCCAGGAGAGAGTGGAATGTGGCCCGGAACGGCCGATTTGGGCGGCTGGCGAAGTCCGCAGGCTTCCGCAGGAACCCCCAAAAACACGCGGGAGTCGGCGCAAACAGACAAGAAAAAGCCCCAACTGATAACAGTTGGGGCTTCAGTATTGGTGGAGCTGGCGGGAATTGAACCCGCGTCCGCAAGCCTTCTTCGGGCAGATCTACATGTTTAGCGTTCTGTTTTGTGTCTCGCAACCCAGGCCGCGCAGGCGCACGCTGCCGGGATCACCAGCACCCTTGGATCTCGTTGCGCGCCAAGGTGCCCGGCGCACAACCAGCTGATGTGAATTCCCTTGCAGCCGGGAGGTATTGCTACCCCCTTGCCCAGCCCATCAGCGTGCTGTTGCAAGGCTCACCGGGTTTAGGCGGCGAGTGCGAAACGTTCGTCGTTTGCAGTTACTTTTGTGAATGGAGATTTACGAGCGTCACTCAAGCTCGACATGCACCGCACCGCGTCCGAACCCACGTCGAAACCGGTACAGCCCCTGGGCGCCTATTTTAGGCCATGCGGCGCGATTTCAATAGGGCTTCAGCCCACCCAGCGCCGCGCGTTGCGCCACAGGCGCATCCAGGGGCTGAGCGCCGAGGGGTCGCCAGGGGTCCAGCTCATCTGGATGTGGCGGAACACCCGCTCGGGGTGGGGCATCATGGCGGTGAAGCGGCCGTCCGCCGTGGTGACGGCGGTGAGGCCCTCGGGGCTGCCGTTGGGGTTGGCGGGGTAGGCGTCGGTCACCTGGCCGTGGTTGTCGACGAAGCGCAGCGCGCGCACCACGCGGGCCGCGTCGCCGCGCTGAGCGAAGTCGGCGTAGCCCTCGCCGTGGGAGACGGCGATGGGCAGGCGGCTGCCCGCCATGCCGGCGAAGAAGAGGCTGGGCGAATCGAGCACCTCGACCATCGAGAGGCGCGCCTCGAAGCGGTGGCTCTGGTTGGTGGTGAAGCGCGGCCAGGCCGAGGCGCCGGGGATGATCCCGGAGAGTTCGGCGAACATCTGGCAGCCGTTGCACACGCCCAGCGCGAAGGTGTCGGCGCGGCCGAAGTAGGCCTGGAACTGCTCGGACAGGCGCGCATTGAAAGTGATGGAGCGCGCCCAGCCCACGCCCGCGCCCAGGGTGTCGCCGTAGCTGAAGCCGCCGCAGGCGACGATGCCCTTGAAGTCCTGCAGGCGCACGCGGCCAGCCTGCAGGTCGCTCATGTGCACGTCCACCGCGTCGAAACCGGCGGCGGTGAAGGCGTAGGCCATCTCGACGTGCGAGTTCACGCCCTGCTCGCGCAGCACCGCCACCCGGGGCCGGGCCAGGTTCAGGAAGGGGGCCGCGACGTCTTCGCCGGGGTCGAAGGTCAGGTGCTGGTGCAGGCCGGGGTTGGCCGGGTTGCCCGCGCCGGCGTGCTCGGCATCGGCGCAGGCGGGGTTGTCCCGCTGCTGGGCGATCTTCCAGCTCACGGTATCCCAGACCTGGTGCAGGTTTTCGAGCGTGGCGCCAAAGACTTTCTTCGCATCGCGCCAGACCTGCAGCTCGCCCTTGCCGGCCTTCATGGGCGAAGATTCCGGCCGGGTCTTGCCGATGAGGTGGCTGCACTGGACGAGGCCGTGCTCGCGCAGCGCCTGCATGACGGCGCCGCGCTCCTGGGTGCGGATCTGCAGCACCACGCCGGGCTCCTCATTGAACAGCGCGCGCAGCGTGAGCACGTCGCGGCGGCCGCTGATCTGCTTGGTCCACTCCTTGGCCTCGAAGCTGTCCATGCGGCCGTCGGTAATGCCGTCGCCCTCGCTCACCAGCATGTCCACGTTGAGCGCGACGCCGACCTGCCCGGCGAACGCCATCTCGGCCACGGCGGCGATCAGGCCGCCGTCGCTGCGGTCGTGGTAGGCCAGGATCAGCCCTTGCGCGCGCAGCGCGTTGACGGCGGCGACCAGGCGCCGGAGGTCTTCGGGATCGTCCAGGTCGGGCACCTCGGTGCCGGGCGCATCGAGCACCTGGGCGAGGATGGAGCCGCCCATGCGCATCCTGCCGCGGCCCAGGTCGATCAGCACGAGCGAGCTGTCGGGCTCGCCGGCGTCGAGCTGCGGCGTGAGCGTGCCGCGCACGTCCTGCAGCGTGGCGAAGGCGCTGACGATGAGGCTGACGGGGGAGACGACTTTTTTCCGCGCGCCGTCCTCGCTCCACTGCGTGCGCATCGAGAGGCTGTCCTTGCCCACGGGGATCGAGATGCCCAGGCGCGGGCACAGCTCCAGGGCGACGGCGCGCACGGTGTCGTAGAGCGCGGCGTCCTCGCCCGGCTCGCCGCAGGCGGCCATCCAGTTGGCGCTGAGCTTGACGCGCGAGAGCTCGATGGGCGCGGCGAGCAGGTTGGTGATGCTCTCGGCCACCGCCATGCGGCCCGAGGCGGGGGCGTCCAGGCTCGCCAGCGGCGTGCGCTCGCCCATGGCGAAGGCCTCGCCGGCAAAGCCGCTGTAGTCGGCGAGCGTCACGGCCACGTCGGCCACCGGCACCTGCCAGGGGCCGACCATCTGGTCGCGGTGCGTCAGGCCCCCGACGCTGCGGTCGCCGATGGTGACGAGAAAGCGCTTGCTCGCGACCGTGGGGTGGGCCAGCACTTCGATGACGGCCTTTTCCAGCGGCAGGTCGTCGAGCGGCAGCGGCGCGCCCTGGCGCGCGACGCGGGCCACGTCGCGGTGCATGCGCGGGGGCTTGCCCAGCAGCACGTCCATGGGCATGTCCACGGCCAGCCCGGCGCCGGGCGCCGGGTGCTTCGCGCCGGCATGCAGGTCCACGTCGCCGACGACGAGCTGGCGCTCTTCGGTCGCGACGCCGACGACGGCGAAGGGGCAGCGCTCGCGCTCGCACAGGGCCTGGAACTGCGCCAGCGACTCGGGCGCGATGGCGAGCACGTAGCGCTCCTGGCTCTCGTTGCTCCAGATTTCCTTGGGTGCCAGGCCCGATTCCTCCAGCGGCACGGCGCGCAGGTCGAAGCGCGCGCCGCGCCCGGCGTCGTTCACCAGCTCGGGGAAGGCGTTGGACAGGCCGCCCGCGCCCACGTCGTGGATCGCCAGGATGGGGTTGGCCTCGGCCAGCAGCGCGCACTGGTTGATGACCTCTTGCGCGCGGCGCTCGATCTCGGGGTTGCCGCGCTGCACCGAGTCGAAGTCCAGCTCGGCCGCATTGGCCCCGCTGGCCATGGAGCTGGCCGCGCCCCCGCCCATGCCGATGCGCATGCCCGGGCCGCCGAGCTGCACCAGCAGCGTGCCCGCGGGGAAGGCGATTTTCTTGGTCAGGCGCGCGTCGATGCGACCCACGCCGCCCGCGATCATGATGGGCTTGTGGTAGCCGCGCTGCACACCGTCCACCACCTGCTCGTACTCGCGGAAATAGCCCGCCAGGTTGGGCCGGCCGAACTCGTTGTTGAACGCCGCGCCGCCCAGCGGCCCCTCGGTCATGATCTGCAGGGGGCTGGCGATGTGCCCGGGCCGGCCGAGGCCGCTGCCCCAGAGCCGCGAGACGGTGAAGCCGGTGAGCCCCGCCTTGGGCTGCGAGCCGCGCCCGGTCGCGCCCTCGTCGCGGATCTCGCCGCCCGCGCCGGTGGCCGCGCCGGGGAAGGGCGAGATTGCCGTGGGGTGGTTGTGCGTCTCCACCTTCATCAGCACGTGCTGGATGCTTTGCTGTTTTTGATAGCTGCCCGCGCCCGCCCCACCTTGGTTGGAGGCCGATTTTGCTGCAAACTCCTCGACCGGGTGGCCTTCCATGATGGAGGCGTTGTCGGCGTAGGCGACGATGGTGTGCCGGGGCGAGGCGGCCTCGGTGTGGCGGATCATGGCGAAGAGGGACTGCGCCTGCGCCACGCCGTCGATGGTGAACCCGGCGTTGAAGATCTTGTGCCGGCAATGCTCGCTGTTGGCCTGCGCGAACATCATCAGCTCGACGTCGGTCGGGTTGCGCCCCAGGCGCGTGAAGGCGTCCACCAGGTAGTCGATCTCGTCCTCGGCCAGCGCCAGGCCCCAGGCGGTGTCGGCCGCCTCCAGCGCCGCGCGGCCTTGGCCCAGCACGTCGACCGAGGCCATGGGCTCGGCCTGCAGCTCGGTGAAGAGCCGCCCGGCCTCCTCGCGCGTGGCGACGACCGATTCCGTCATGCGGTCGTGCAGCAGGGCGGCGATCTGCGCGCGCTGCTCGGGCGAGAGCCCGGTCTTGCCGCCCAGCAGGCCGCCCTTGAGCGCGACGCGGTATTCGGTCACGCGCTCGATGCGCTGCACCTGCAGGCCGCAGTTGCGCGCGATGTCCGTCGCCTTGGAGGCCCAGGGCGAGATGGTGCCGATGCGCGGCGTGACGATGAGCACGGCGCCCTCCTCGTCCGCCGCGGTGTACGGCTCGCCATAGGCCAGGAGCGCCGCGAGCCTGTCATGCCGCGCGGCATCCAGCGCCTCGCGCGTGGCCACCAGGTGCAGGTGGCGGGCGTGCAGGCCCGTGACCTTGGGGTGGATCGCCTGCAGCAGGGGCAGGAGCTGCGCGGCGCGGAAGGAACCGAGGGCATTGCTGCCCGCCAACAGGGTGATATGCAAGGTCACGAGAGGGCCTGGGACTGGGGCTGACGCCAGTGCCCGCATGGGCCGCTGACTGGGGCCCGCGCATGCACCGGCAACGGGGGTTGCTGGAAGGGTCGATTTTAGTGAGCCAGCATGCACGCACTGCGAATGGGATAATTTCTCAATGACCATTGAAATCAAGGACGCAGCGGGCATCGCCGGCATGCGCGAAGCCTGCCGCCTGGCGGCGGAGGTGCTCGACGACATCGCGCCGCACATCGTGCCGGGCCTGCCCACGATAGAAATCGACCGGCTGGGCGCCGAATGCATGAAGCGCCAGGGCACCGTCTCGGCCACCATCGGCTACCAGCCGCCGGGCTACCCGCCCTACCCCGGCCACCTGTGCACCTCGGTGAACCACGTGGTGTGCCACGGCATCCCGAACGAGAAACCGCTCAAGAAGGGCGACATCGTCAACGTGGACGTGACGGTGATCACCAAGGACGGCTGGTTCGGCGACACCAGCCGCACCTACCTGGTGGGCGAATGCTCCATCGCCGCCAAGCGCCTGGTGAAGCTCACCTACGAATCGATGTGGCTGGGCATCCAGCAGGTCCGCCCCGGCGCGCACCTGGGCGACATCGGCCACGCCATCCAGACCTTCGCCGAAGGCCACGGCCTGTCGGTGGTGCGCGAGTTCTGCGGCCACGGCATCGGCAAGAAGTTCCACGACGAGCCGCAGGTGCTGCACTACGGACGCCCGGGCACGGGCGTGGAGCTGCTGCCGGGCATGACCTTCACGATCGAGCCCATGCTCAACCTGGGCAAGCGCGACATCAAGGAGCTGGGCAAGGACGGCTGGACCATCATCACCAAGGACCACAGCCTCTCGGCGCAATGGGAGCACACCATCCTCGTGACCGAGACGGGCTTCGACGTGCTCACGCTCTCGCCCGGCTACCCGCCGCTGCCCGACTTCGTGACGGCCACGGCGACCTGAACCCGCCCCCACGGCGCGTGCCATGAGCAGCACCAGCGCGCATCTGCTCGCGCAGCAGGCCCGGTACGAGAGCCGCCGCGCGGCGCTGCTGGCGCAATTGATCGACCCGGCCCTGCAGCCGCGCGGCATCCACCGCGTCCTGCGCGGCTTCTCGCACGCCACGGACGCGCTGCTGCGCTCGATCTGGCAGGCGTCTCAGGTGGGCGGCGGCGCCGTGCTCGTGGCCGTGGGCGGCTACGGGCGCCGGCAGCTCTTCCCGCATTCGGACGTGGACGTGCTGGTGCTGGTGGACGAAGGGGCGCCGACGGCCGCCATCGAAGCCTTCATCGCCCGCTGCTGGGACGCGGGGCTCAAGCTCGGCTCCAGCGTGCGCACGCTCGCCGGGTGCCTGTCCAGCTGCGCGCAGGACATCACGCTGCAGACCTCGCTGCTCGAAGCGCGGCGCCTGTGCGGCAGCGCGCGGCTCTTCACGGCGCTGGCCCAGGCGCACGCCGGGCAGCTCGACCTGCGCGCCTTCGTGCAGGCCAAGCTCCTGGAGCTGCACCAGCGCCACACGCGGCACGAGCACACGCCCTACGCGCTGGAGCCCGACTGCAAGGAATCCCCCGGCGGCCTGCGCGACCTGCACCTGGTGCTCTGGCTGGCCCGCGCCGCGCGCCTGGGCACGAGCTGGCGCGAGCTGGCGGCGCGCGGCCTGGCCACGCCCTACGAACTGCGCCAGATCGAGCACAACGAAGCCATGCTCTGCCTGATCCGCGCGCGCCTGCACACCGTCGCGGGCCGGCACGAGGACCGGCTGGTGTTCGACCTGCAGGCCGCCGTGGCGCAGACCTTCGGCCTGGCCGACGCCCCGGGGGCCGGCGGGCGGCTGCTGCGCGCGAGCGAGCAGCTCATGCGCCGCTACTACTGGGCGGCCAAGGCCGTCTCGCAGCTCACGCAGATCCTGCTGCTGGAGATCGAGGAGCAGGTGCGCCCCTCCACCGCGCCGCTGATCCTCATCGACGCCGAATTCCTGCAGAAAGGCAACCTGCTGGAGATCGCCCGCGAGGACCTGTACGCGCGCCGGCCGCAGGCGATCGTGCGCACCTTCCTGCGCTACCAGACCACGCCCGGCATCGAGGGCCTTTCGGTGCGCACCCTGCGCGCGCTCTACAACGCGCGCCCGCTGATGAACCGGGGCTTCCGCGAGGACGAGGCCAACCGCGCGTGCTTCATGCAGATCCTGCGCCAACCCTCGGGCGTGACGCACGCGCTGCGCCTGATGAACCAGACCTCGGTGCTCGGGCGGCTGCTGAGCCCGTTCCGGCGCATCGTCGGGCAGATGCAGCACGACCTGTTCCACGCCTACACGGTGGACCAGCACATCCTCATGGTGGTGCGCAACCTGCGGCGCTTCTTCATGCCCGAGCACGCGCACGAGTACCCGCTGTGCTCGCAACTGGCCACGGGCTGGGACAAGCCCTGGATCCTCACGATCGCGGCGCTGTTCCACGACATCGGCAAGGGGCGCGGCGGCAACCATTCGGAGATCGGCGCGCGCGAGGCCGCGCACTTCTGCCGCCAGTACGCGGCGCACGGGATCGCCCCGGAGGACGCGCAGCTCGCGCAATTCCTCGTGGCCGAGCACCTCTTGATGAGCCAGGTGGCCCAGAAGCAGGACCTGAGCGACCCGGCCGTGGTCGCCGCCTTCGCCGCCCGCGTGGGCAGCGAGCGCCGGTTGACCGCCCTGTACCTGCTCACCGTGGCGGACATCCGCGGCACCAGTCCGCGCGTGTGGACCGCCTGGAAAGGCAAACTGCTCGAAGACCTCTACCACGCCACGCTGGCGGTGCTGGGCGGGCGCACGCCCGACCCGGCCACCGAAATCGAGGAGCGCAAGCGCGACGCGCGCGTGGTGCTGGCACTGCACGCGCTGCCGCCCAGCGCCCATGAAAAACTCTGGCAGACGCTGGACGTGGGCTACTTCCTGCGCCACGACGCCGCCGACATCGCCTGGCACGCGCGCCAGCTCTGGGAGCTGGTGGGCGCGGCGCAGCCCGTGGTGCGCGCGCGCAAGTCGCTTGCGGGAGAGGGCCTGCAGGTGCTGGTCTACACGCCCGACCAGAGCGAACTCTTCCTGCGCATCTGCGGCTATTTCGACCGCGCGGACTTTTCCATCCTCGCCGCGCGCATCCACACCACGCGCAGCGGCCACGCGCTCGACACCTTCCAGGTGATGCCGCGCCACGCCGTGAGCGGCGTGCGCGAGCTGATCACCCTGGTGGAAAACGAGCTGCCGCACGCGCTCGACCGGCGCACCCCCCTGCCCCAGCCCCGCCCCATGCGCCTGTCGCGCCGCGCCCGCAGCTTTCCGGTGGCCACGCGCGTGACGCTGCGGCCCGACGAGCACGCGCAGCGCTGGATCCTGACCCTCTCGGCCGCCGACCGCGCGGGCCTGCTCTACGTGGTGGCGGGCGTGCTCGCGCGCCACGCCCTGAGCGTGCAGCTGGCCAAGGTGAACACCCTGGGCGAGCGCGTGGAAGACACCTTCGTCATCGCGGGCGAAGAGCTGCAGAGCGGCGAAATGCAGCTGCGCATCGAGTCGGAACTGCTCCAGGCCCTGGCCACCTGAGCGCGCTCGGCGGGCTTCAATTCATCTCCGGCGCGATGCCCTCGGCCCAGTCGTAGACCGCCTCCAGGATCGCCTGGCCGCGCTCGTCGGCCTCGGCGCCGAGCTGGTCGAGCTGCGCGAACAGCGCCTCGAAGGTGCGCGCGCCGCCCGCGCCCTCCATCAGCACCGCCTGGCGGTGCGCCTGCCAGCGCTGCTGCTCCTCTTCGGTGAGCGTCTCGGGGAAATTGCGCGCGCGGTAGCGAAACAGCAGCTCCGCCAAGCGCGCGTCGTCGAAGCCCGCGCGCGCCTGCGCCAGCTCGGCCGGCGGCAGGCCGCGCAGGCGGTTCAGGCGCTTGCGGTCCTCGTTGCCGAGAAAGCCGCCGTACAGGTCCTGGTCCACGTCGGGCGCGGGCTCGCGCGGGCGCTCGTACACCCGGGGCCAGACGGCGCTCATGTCGGGCAGGTCGCGCGCGATGGCGGCGTGGCGCTCGGCCAGCGTGAGGTCGATGCCCCAGCACCGCGCCATCTCGGGCGTGAGCGTCTTGAGGTTGCCGACCACCATGGGCGACTTGTTCAGGTGCACGCCCTTGAGCGGCAGACGGGCCACGCCTTCGGGCAGTTCCTCGGCGCGGGTGAACAGGCGCAGGCGCAGCTCGTCGACCGACAGGCCGGCGAGCACCGAGGGGTCGTGCGCCAGGTCCCAGGCGAGCAGCTCGTTCTTGTTCGTCGGGTGCATCGCCAGCGGCCACATCACGGCCAGGCACCCCTGCTGCACCGGGAACATGCCCGAGACGTGCAGGAAGGGTCTGGCCATGTTTTGTGCTGTTGGCAGGTGCAGTTCCTGCGCGACGCGCTCCTTTTTATGAAGCGAAAAGGCGAACTCGAAGAGCTTGGGCTGGCGCTCGCGGATCAGCCTGGCGAGGGCGATGGTGGCGCGCACGTCCGAGAGCGCGTCGTGCGCCGCCTCGTGCGCGATGCCGTTGGCCTGCGTGAGCTTTTCCAGGCGGAAGCTGGGCTTGCCCTCCGCCTCGGGCCAGGCGATGCCCTGCGGGCGCAGCGCGTGCGTCATGCGCACCACGTCGAGCAAGTCCCAGCGCCCGCACTGGTTCTGCCACTCGCGCGCATAGGGGTCGATCAGGTTGCGCCAGAAGAGAAAGCGCGTGACCTCGTCGTCGAAGCGGATGGTGTTGTAGCCCACGCCGATGGTGCCGGGCTGGGCGAACTCGGCCTCGATGCGCGCGGCGAACCGGTGCTCGGGCAGGCCCTTCTCCAGGCACTGCTGGGGGGTGATGCCGGTGATCAGGCAGGCGCCGGGGTCGGGCAGGTAGTCGTCCGCCGGGCGGCAGTAGAGCATGACCGGCTCGCCGATTTCGTTCAGCTCCGCGTCGGTGCGGATCGCCGCGAACTGCGCCGGGCGGTCGCGCCGCGTGTCGGTGCCGAAGGTTTCGTAGTCGTGCCAGAGGAAGGTGTGTGCGGCCATGGCGCGCAGCATAACCAAGGAAGGATCGGCGCAGCGCGCGCAATGAGCGAAGATCAGGGCATGCACCCGCACACACCCCGCACCGGCCGCCACCTCATCGTCGGCAACGGCCCGATCGGCCTGGCCACCGCCCAGGCGCTGCGCGCACGGGGCCAGGAGGTCACGCTGGCCGTGCAGCGGCAGTTGCAGGGCCGGGCGGCATGGTGGCTGGGCGACCCCGACAAGCGCCACAGCTTCACCTACGTGCCCGACGCCGGGCTGGCCCTGGCGCTGCTCGCCCTGGACGAGGGCGCGTGGCGGCAGACCTGGCACCTGCCGACGCAGGCGCAGGCGCCGACGCCGCGGCAGCTGCTGGCCGAAACCGCCCGCCTGCTCGGCGCGCCCGCGCAGGTGCGCGCCATCCCCGCGGGCCTGACGCGCGCCGCCGCCCTCTTCATTCCGCCGCTGGCGCAGGTGTCGGAAATGCTCTACCAGTTCCGCGAGGACTACGTCTTCGGCAGCGAGAAATTCATGGCCCGCTACCCGGACTTTCGCATCACGCCCCACGCCGAAGGGCTGGCGCGGATGGTCGATTCGCTGCGCCCGGCGGGACGCGCCTGAACGCCGGCCATGGCCGCATGGGGGTACCTGCGGGGCGTTTTGCAGGACGCCCCGAGACATGGGCACAATCGGCGCATGCGCTCACAATCCGGTTCACATGCGCGTGCCCCCGCCCTGATCCTTGCGCTGGCCACCCTGCTGGGCACGGCCAGCTGCACGACACTGGCCGCGCCCCCCGCGGCCGCGGACACGGCCGATCCGTCCAAGGGTTTCAGCGCCTGGATCGCCGATCTGTCCAAGGATGCGCTCAAGGCCGGCATCAGCCGCGCCACCATCGACGCCACGCTCGGCCAGGCGCGCTGGCTGCCGCAGGTGATCGAGCTCGACAGCGCCCAGCCCGAGTTCGTGCGGCCCGTCTGGCAGTACCTGGACACCGCCGTCTCCGCCCAGCGCATCCTCGCCGGCAAGACCCAGCGCCAGCTCAACGCCAAGGCCATCGACAGCGCGGCCGAGCGCTATGGCGTGCCCGCCCGCATCATCACCGCGATCTGGGGGATGGAGAGCAGCTACGGCGCGCACTTCGGCAGCTTCCGCACCGTCGATGCCCTGGCCACGCTGGCCTTCGACGGGCGCCGGCGCGACTGGGCGCGCGGCGAGCTGATGGCCGCGCTCACCATCGTCGACAAGGGCTACATGCCCGCCGCCAGCCTCATCGGCTCCTGGGCCGGGGCGATGGGCCACACGCAGTTCCTGCCGTCGGTGTACCTGAAGTACGCGGTCGATGCCGATGGCGACGGCAAGCGCGACATCTGGAACAGCATCCCCGACGTGGTGGCCTCCACCGCCAACTTCCTCGCGCAATCGGGCTGGCGCCCGAGCGAGCCCTGGGGGGTGGAAGTGCGCCTGCCCGTCCCCTTCGACTACAGCCGCGCCGAGCTGACCGTGCGCCAGGACAGCGACGCCTGGGCCGCGCAGGGCGTGCGCGCCATGGACGGCCAGCCGCTGCCCGTGATGCAGGGCGCCTCCATCCTCACGCCCGCCGGCGCGCGCGGCCCCGCCGTGATGGTGGGCAACAACTTCCGCGTGCTGCTGCTCTACAACAGCTCGACCAACTACGCGCTTGCGGTCTCGCTGCTGGCGCAGCAGATCGACGGCAACCCGGGCCTGCTCGCCCCGTGGCCGCGCCAGCTCAAGCCGCTGGCGCGCGCCGACATCGCCGACATGCAGACGGCCCTGAACCAGCTGGGCATGGACGCGGGCGATGTGGACGGCGTCGTCGGCCCCGCCACCCGCGCCGGGCTGCGGCGCTTCCAGGCCAGCCTGGGACTGCCCGCGGACGGCTACCCCACGCAGGAGCTGCTGCAGCGGCTGCTGGCGCAGCAGCAGGCCAAATCCAAAGCTCCGTGACGTCATCGTCCGCCCCCGGCGGATGCGCACCCATGGCACTGGCCCGCCTGGGTGTGCGCAATTGTGTCAAAGTGTACGTAACGGTATGATCGTGGAAGCGTGCGCGCGCTCGCCCCTCCACAACCTCCTACCTCCGCCCGTACCATGCACAAAAAAACCCTTCGTTTCGCCACCGGCTGCGCCCTGGCCGCCGCAGCCGCGCTGGTGGCCGGTTGCGGCGGCTCCGATGCGCCGGTCGATCCCTTGGCTCGTTACACGAACCAGACGCTGCAGTGGAACGACTGCAGCGCCTATCTGCAAAACGACCCGGAGGGCTATGCCCAGAAACTGGGCGATCGCCTGCGGTGCACGCAGGTGCAGGCGCCCCAGGACTACCAGAACCCGGATGCTGCCGCGATTTCCATCTCGGTCATGCAGGTGCGGGCGGCGCAGGATCCGGACAAGAAGCCCAACCTGTTCTTCAACCCCGGCGGCCCCGGCGGCGACGGGCAGACGCTGGCGGTGGACTTTTCCTACATGCTCTCCCTGGGCAACGAACAGACGGCGCTGGGGAGGAAATACCGGGAGGTCGACGCGGCCTACAACTTCGTGGGCTTTTCCCCGCGCGGCGTGGGCGACAGCACCGACCTTCTGTGCAGCGGCAACCAGCTCGTCTACAACGCGCTCCAAAGCCAGTGGGGCGACGCGCCGGCCAACGTCAGGAAGCTCACGGACCATGCGCTGTTCACGGCGGCGACCTGCCAGAAAAACCCGGTGGCCGCGCACATCCATACCGACGCCACGGCGCGCGACATGGACCTGATGCGCCACCTGCTCGGCGACGAGGAGCTGCACTACTACGGCATTTCGTATGGCACCTGGCTGGGCTTCTGGTACGCCGGCCTGTTTCCCGAGCGTGTCGGGCCCATGGTGCTGGACAGCAACATGGACTTCAGCCGCTCCATCCACGAGGCCTCGACAGGCAGCAAGCAGGGACAGATACTGACGTTCAACGAATTCATCGCGCCCTATGCGGCCAGGCATGACGATGTGCTGGGTCTGGGCTCCGATGCCGCCCAGGTGCGGGCCAGTCTGCAGACCGTGGGGCGCGAAGTGGCCGAGGCGATGATCGCCATGGGTGCCACCAACCGGGCGGAACAGTCGCTGCTGACGCCCTATCTCGCGACGCTCAAGGCCGCGGTGGAGGCGCAGAAGCTGCTGGACCAGCGCAAGACGCTGGACGAAATCGCGGCCATCCTGCCGGCCATCCCGGTTCCCGACAGGGGACTGCTCGCGCCTGCATTCAGGCTGATGGCCCAGCGCATGGTGCAGACCCTGCGGACCCAGGCCTGGCCCGGGTACTACGACACTTCCCGGCCTTTTCTCCTGAACAACGAGGAGTCCGTATTTGAAACGGTGCTCTGCAATGACGAGCCGCTGCCGAACAAGGACCCCGCGTACTGGGTCCGCACCGGTTTCGACCTGGCGCGGGCGCTGCCCTTCGTTTCCAACGGCATTGCCCGCCAGCCCTGCCTCTACTGGAACGAAAGAAAAGCCTATACCAAGCCGGACATGGCGGCCCTGCAGTCGGCCCCCATGCTGATGCTCCAATCCCAGTACGACGTGCCGACGCCTGCCGCCGGGGCGATGGAGACCTTTGCGCAGCTCCCCGCGGCCCGCATGGTGTACGTGGAAAACGAAGGCGGGCACGGACTGGTGTTCTACGGCACCGAATGCGTGGACCTGCCGGTCTTCGACCATCTGCTGGGCAAGCCCGGCCCGCGCCAGACCACCTGCCAGGGCAAGCCCCTGGAGCTCGACGCAAGCAAGGCGGCCGCCCCCGACGGGCAGAAAGCCGACGCGCAGAGCCCGGAGCAGGCCTCCAATTTCAGCGACCCGGAACTCGCCGCGCGCCTGCTCCAGCGTCTGCGCCAGGGGCTGGACGGCGCGGCGCGCGGTGGATGGTGAGGCCGCGCACCGTGACCGAATCGCTCTTTATTCGATAGCTGGTTGCGCGCGCCCGCAAAGCGTTTCATCCGTTTTCATTCAGAAACCCAACCGCCGCCAGGGCCGCTCCGCCGCGCTGGCGGTAGCACCTGGGGCGCGAGAAGCGCCCCAGGCTGCGCTTCAATCCGCGGCGGCTTCTTCTTCGTGCTCGGCGGTTTCGCGGCCGCGGGAGCGCTCTTTCTTGGGCAGCGGCTGGATGTCGAGCTTGATCTCGTCCGCTTCCACGCCCTTGTCGTCCTTCTTGTGCTCAACGTCCACCGTCACGCGGCCGCCGTCGGCCAGCTTGCCAAAGAGCAGCTCGTCAGCCAAGGCCTTGCGGATCGTGTCCTGGATCAGGCGCTGCATCGGCCGCGCGCCCATCAGCGGATCGAACCCCTTCTTCGCCAGGTGCTTGCGCAGGTCGTCGGTGAAGGTCACGTCCACCTTCTTCTCGGCCAGCTGCGTTTCCAGCTGCAACAGGAACTTGTCCACCACGCGCAGGATGACCTGCTCGTCGAGCGCCTTGAAGCTGACGATGGCGTCCAGCCGGTTGCGGAATTCCGGCGTGAACAGGCGCTTGATGTCGGCCATCTCATCGCCCGCCTGGCGCTGCGTGGTGAAGCCAATGGTCGACTTGTTCATGGTCTCGGCGCCGGCGTTCGTCGTCATCACGATGATGACGTTGCGAAAGTCGGCCTTGCGTCCGTTGTTGTCGGTCAGCGTGCCGTGGTCCATCACCTGCAGCAGCACGTTGAAGATGTCCGGGTGCGCCTTCTCGATCTCGTCGAGCAGCAGCACCGCGTGCGGCTTCTTGGTGATGGCCTCGGTCAGCAGCCCGCCCTGGTCGAACCCCACGTAGCCGGGGGGCGCGCCGATCAGGCGGCTGACGGCGTGGCGCTCCATGTACTCGGACATGTCGAAGCGGATCAGTTCGATGCCCATGACGTAGGCGAGCTGGCGCGCGGCCTCGGTCTTGCCCACGCCCGTGGGGCCGGAAAACAGGAAGGCGCCGATCGGCTTGTCGCCCTTGCCCAGGCCCGAGCGCGCCATCTTCACGCTGCTGGCGAGCACTTCCAGCGCCTTGTCCTGGCCGAAGACCACGCTCTTCAAGTCGCGCTCCAGCGTCTGCAGCTTGCCGCGGTCGTCATTGCTGACGTTGGCCGGCGGGATGCGGGCGATCTTGGCGACGATCTCCTCGATCTCGCTCTTGCCGATCATTTTCTTGCGCTTGGAGGGCACGAGGATGCGCTGCGCCGCGCCGGCCTCGTCGATGACGTCGATGGCCTTGTCGGGCAGGTGGCGGTCGTTGATGTACTTGGCCGACAGCTCGGCCGCCGCCTGCAGCGCGGCCGAGGCGTACTTGACGCTGTGGTGCTCCTCGAAGCGCGATTTCAGACCCTTGAGGATTTCCACCGTCTCGGCCACCGTGGGCTCGACCACGTCCACCTTCTGGAAGCGCCGCGACAGCGCCGCATCCTTCTCGAAGATGCCGCGGTACTCGGTGTAGGTGGTCGCGCCGATGCACTTGAGCGCGCCGCTGGAGAGCGCCGGCTTGAGCAGGTTGGACGCATCGAGCGTGCCGCCCGAGGCCGCGCCCGCGCCGATCAGCGTGTGGATCTCGTCGATGAACAGGATGGCGCTGGGCTTGTCCTTGAGGTTCTTGAGCACGCCCTTCAGGCGCTGCTCGAAGTCGCCGCGGTACTTGGTGCCCGCCAGCAGCGCGCCCATGTCCAGCGCGTACACCGTGGAATCCTTGAGGATCTCGGGCACGTCGCCCTGCGTGATGCGCCAGGCCAGGCCCTCGGCGATCGCGGTCTTGCCCACGCCCGCCTCGCCCACCAGCAGCGGGTTGTTCTTGCGCCGGCGGCACAGGATCTGCACCGTGCGCTCGACCTCGTAGTTGCGGCCGATCAGCGGGTCGATCTTGCCGTCCTTGGCCGCCTGGTTGAGGTTTTGCGTGTACTGCTCCAGCGGCGAGGCCTTCTCGCTGCGCTCGCCGCCCTGGCCGGCGCCTTCCTCGCTCTCGGTCTGCGACGTCTCGGGCTTGGCCTGCTCGGCCGCCTCGCCCTTGCGGATGCCGTGGGCGATGAAGTTCACCACGTCCAGGCGCGTCACGCCCTGCTGGTGCAGGTAGTAGACGGCGTGCGAATCCTTCTCGCCATAGATGGCCACGAGCACGTTGGCGCCCGTGACTTCCTTCTTGCCGTTGCCGGTGGACTGCACGTGCATGATGGCGCGCTGGATCACGCGCTGGAAACCCAGCGTGGGCTGGGTATCGACCTCGTCGCTGCCGGCCACCTGGGGCGTGTTGTCCTTGATGAAGTTGCCGAGCGCGGCGCGCAGGTCGTCGATGTTGGCCGCGCAGGCCTTGAGCACCTCGGTGGCGCTCGGGTTGTCCAGCAGGGCCAGCAGCAGGTGCTCCACGGTGATGAACTCGTGGCGCTGCTGGCGGGCCTCGACGAAGGCCATGTGCAAGCTGACTTCCAGTTCTTGGGCAATCATGTGAGAACTCCTTTGGCTTGCGTGTGGGTCTAACTGTAGATCAGATCAGGGCGCGGCGCCCATCATTCAACGGGCTCCGCCAGGCATTGCAGCGGGTGGCCCGCCTTGTGCGCCGCGTCCATGACCTGCGCCACCTTGGTGTCGGCAATATCGCGCGTGTACACCCCGCACACGCCTTTGCCGTCCAGGTGGATCTTGAGCATGATCTGCGTGGCGGCTTCGCGGTCCTTGTTGAAGAATTCCTGCAGCACGACGACGACGAACTCCATCGGCGTGAAATCGTCGTTGAGCATCACCACCTGGTACATGTGCGGCGGCTGCAGCTTCTGCGTGCGCCGCTCGGCAACGACCGATCCGCCCTCATCCCAGGATGGCTCGCGGGGTGGTGGCACGGGCGCTTTGGTAACCATGAAACTCATTCTAGCGATCAGGCACAACGCCCGATGGCTGTGCATCTGGTGCCGCAGCCCCTCTTTTCAAGCGTTTTGCGCCGATGGAGGATGAAAACGGCCGGCAAGCCCCGCCGGCCGGCGCCGGGGCGCTATCAAGACCCGCTGTAGACCACGCTGACGGCCTCGGCGCCCGCCTGCGCGCTCCAGGCGGCCAGGGCGGCGTCCGAGGGGAAAAAGCGGCTCGCGTCCCCCAGTTGCAGCTCGGCCAGCGCGGCCTGCCCGTCCGCCTCGCAGCGCAGGGCCAGGCGCACGCACAGGCCGCGCGCCAGGGTGTGGCCGTCCTCGGTCTCCTCGACCTTGGGCGGAAAGCGGCGCACGAAGGCCGCCACGTCCGGCACGCCGGCGCCCGCCTGCACGCGCAGGTACTTGCCGAAGCGCGCGCGCGCCGCCGGCACGCTCCAGACCTGCTGGGCCTTCAGGCGCAGCCCGCCGTTGAAATGGTCGGGCTGCAGGCGCCCGCCGATGACGACGGCCTCGTCGTCGCGCAGGGTCTCGGCGCTCGCCGCCGCCACCGCTTCGTCGGCCGACACCTCGATGCTGCCGCTCTTGTCGTCGAGCTTGAACAGCGTGAGCTTGCCGCGCTGGCCGTTGATCGCGCGCAGGTCGGCCACGATGCCGGCGACGATGATGCTCTCCCGGCTGTCGGCCAGCTGGGCGATGGGCGTCGGGGCGAAACGCCGCACCTCGGCCTCTACCGCGTCGAACAGGTGCCCCGAGAGATGGAACCCGATGGCCGTCTTCTCCTGCGTCAGGCGCTCGCGCACGTCCCAGGGCAGCACGGCCGCGAGGGGCGGCTCCTCGTCGCTCGCGCCCACCGCGCCGTCGCCCATCATGTCGAACAGCCCGCCCTGGTTGGCATTGGCCAGCTGCGCCTGCGCGTAGTCGAAGGCGACGTCGATCGAAGCGACCAGGGCCGCGCGGTCGCGGTTGAGCCCATCGAAGGCGCCGGCCTTGATCAGCGCCTCCACGGTGCGCTTGTTGATGCGCATGCGGTCCACCCGCACGCAAAAGTCGAACAGGCTGGCGAACGGCCCGCGCGTGGCGCCCTGCGGCCCCTCGCCCCGGCCTTCGCGCGCGGCGACGATGGCGTCGATCGCCTGCTGCCCCGTGCCCTTGACCGCGCCCAGGCCGTAGCGGATGACCTTGTCGGTCACCGGCTCGAAGCGGTGCACGCCGCGGTTGATGTCCGGCGGCTCGAAGGACAGTCCTTCGCGGATGGCGTCATCGACCAGCACCTTGAGCTTGTCGGTGTCGTCCATCTCGATCGTCATGTTGGCGCAGAAGAACTCGGCCGTGTAGTGCACCTTGAGCCAGCCGGTGTGATAGGCCAGCAGCGAATACGCGGCGGCGTGCGACTTGTTGAAGCCGTAGCCCGCGAACTTCTCCATCAGGTCGAACACCTCGTCCGCCTTGGCCTGGCCTATGCCCTTTTCGGCCGCGCCCTTGCGGAAGATCTCGCGGTGCTTGGCCATCTCCTCGGCCTTTTTCTTGCCCATCGCGCGGCGCAGCAGGTCGGCGCCGCCGAGCGAATAGCCGCCCAGCACCTGCGCGGTCTGCATCACCTGCTCCTGGTAGACCATGATGCCGTAGGTCTCGGCCAGCACCGGCTCCACCAGCGGGTGCGGGTAGGCCACGTCTTCCTTGCCGTGCTTGCGGTTGATGAAGCTCGGGATCAGGTCCATCGGCCCCGGGCGGTAGAGCGCGTTCAGGGCGATCAGGTCTTCCAGGCGGCTGGGCCGCGCCTCCTTGAGCATGCCCTGCATGCCGCGGCTTTCGAACTGGAACACGGCCTCGGTGCGCCCTTCCTGGAACAGCCGGTAGGTGGGCGCATCGTCCAGCGGGATGTTCTCGAAGGCGAAATTTTCCTGCCCCTTGTGCCGCGCGATGATGAATTCGCGCGCCAGCTCCAGGATGGTGAGCGTGGCCAGGCCCAGGAAGTCGAACTTCACCAGGCCGATGGCCTCCACGTCGTCCTTGTCGAACTGGCTCACCGCGGACGTGCTGCCCGGCTGCTGGTAGAGCGGGCAGAAGTCGGTCAGCTTGCCCGGCGCGATCAGGACGCCGCCCGCGTGCATGCCGATGTTGCGCGTCAGGCCCTCCAGCTTTTGCGCCATCTCGACGACCATGCGCACCTCTTCCTCGCTCCTCACCCGCTCCATGAGCTGCGGCTCCAGGTCGAGCGCGTAGTTGTGCTTGTCGCCCTCCACCTTGGGCTCGGGCGGGTAGGCCAGGGTGTAGGTCTGCCCCGGCTTGGCCGGCACCAGCTTGGAGATGCCGTCGCAGAAGGTGTAGCTCATGTCCATCACGCGCCCCGCGTCGCGGATGGCGGCCTTGGCGGCCATGGTGCCGAAGGTGGCGATCTGGCTCACGGCGTCCTTGCCGTATTTCTCCTTCACGTAGTCGATCACCCGGTCGCGGTTGGCCTGGCAGAAGTCCACGTCGAAGTCGGGCATGGAGACCCGCTCGGGGTTGAGGAAGCGCTCGAACAGCAGGTTGTAGTGCAGCGGATCGAGGTCGGTGATCTTGAGCGCGTAGGCCACGAGCGAGCCCGCGCCCGAGCCGCGCCCCGGCCCCACCGGGCAGGCATGGGTCTTGGCCCACTGGATGAAGTCGCCCACGATCAGGAAGTAGCCCGGGAAACCCATCTCGATGATGATGCCCAGCTCGAACTCCAGCCGCTCCTGGTAGCGCGGCCGCTGGCGCTCGCGCTCGGCCGCGTCGGGGTAGAGGTGGCGCAGGCGCTCCTCCAGGCCCTCCTGGGACACGTGGCGGAAGTAATGCTCCATCGCCATCCCGGCCGGGATCGGGAAATCGGGCAGCTGCGGCTTGCCCAGCACCAGCGAGAGGCTGCAGCGCCTGGCGATCTCCACCGTGTTGGCCAGGGCCGAGGGCACGTCGGCAAAGAGCTGCTGCATCTGCGCGCTGCTCTTGAAGTACTGCTCGCGCGTGAAGCGGCGCACGCGCCGGCGGTCGCCCAGCGTGCTGCCTTCGGCGATGCAGATGCGCGCCTCGTGCGCGTCGTAGTCGTCGGCCGCCAGGAACTGCACCGGGTGCGTGGCCACCACGGGCAGGCGCAGCCGCGCGGCCAATTGCACCATCGCGGCCACGTGGGCCTCGTCGTCGTCGCGCCCGGCGCGCTGCAGCTCCAGGTAGAAGCGGTGCGGGAACAGGCCCGCCAGCGCCAGGGCCTGCTCGGCGGCGGCCGCCTCATTGCCCGCCGTCCATGCGCGCCCCACCGGGCCCGCCTGCGCGCCCGAGAGCGCGATCAGCCCCTCGGCCAGCTCCTGCAGCCACGCCCAGCGGCACACCGCCGCCTCGCGCTGCACGCCCTGCATCCAGGCGCGGGTGAGCAGCTCGCACAGGTTCAGGTAGCCCTGGCGGCTTTGCACCAGCAGCACGATGCGCGTGGGCTCGCCGCCCGCGGCGTCCTCCAGGCAGACCTCGGCGCCCATCACCGGCTTGACGCCCTTGCCGCGCGCCGCCTTGTAGAACTTGAGCGCGCCGAACAGGTTGCTCAGATCGGTGAGGGCCAGCGCCCCCTGCCCGTCCTTCGCGGCGGCCGCCACCACGTCATCGATGCGCGTGGTGCCATCGACCACGGAAAACTCGGAATGCAGGCGCAGGTGGACAAACATCCGTCGATTGTAGGAACAGGCCGCCCGCGGGGCGCCCGGCGCCGGACCTGGGTCAGTACGCCACCCAGCCGCGCCGGATCAGCGGGGCGAACAGCCACCGGTAGGCGGCATTGGCCAGGGGCAGCAGCAGGCTGACGCTGCCGGGCAGCACGAGGTGCAGGATGGCGGCGCTGGCCGCGGCCACCAGCGCGGCGCCCGCCATGTCCAGCGGGAAGTGGATGCCCAGGTAGATGCGCGCCCAGGCCACCGGCAGGCCCAGCAGCGCCAGCCAGAGGCCGGCGCGGCGCATCCTGCGGTGCAGCAGCAGGCTGAAGGCCACGCTCCAGATGCCCGTCAGGTGGTTGCTCGGGAACGAGGCGTTGGCCGCGTGGGCGACGAGCTGGTGCCCCAGCCCCACCATGAACGGGCGGGGATGCGGCCAGAGCACGCCCAGCGCGGCCGACGCCAGGAAGCCCAGCGCGCAGGCGAGAGCCGCCTCCAGCAGCGGCGCGCGCCGGCCCTCGCCGCCGCGCAGCCACGCCAGCGCGAGGTACAGCGGCACCGCGAGCACCAGCAGCCCGCCGCACAGCTTGGCCAGCATCAGCATGGCGGCACCGGGCTCGGCCGGGCCGTTGATCAGCAAAAACAGGGAGCGATTGAGTTCTTCGAGCATCATCATCCAGGAGCGGCGCCGTGACCGGGCGCCAGGGCCCGCGGGCCCCGCGCCCGCCGCCGCATGCGCGCGGGGTGTGGCGGGGCCGCCATTTTCGGTCCATTGCCCATGGTTGCCGCGGGCGCGGTTTCATACAATGGCCGGATTCTGTCGCATCGCCCCTCCTCCACGCTCCATGCTGCGCCCCTTCTCCCTTCTGCCCGCCACCCTGCTGCTTGCCGCCGTTCTCGCGGGCTGCTCCAGCACGCCCGAGGACCCCACCGCCCACTGGAGCGTGCAGAAAATCCAGTCGGAAGCCCAGGACGAGATGAAGAGCGGCTCGTGGGACAAGGCGGTGCCGCTCCTTGAAAAACTCGAAGGGCGCGCCGCCGGCACCCCGCTGGCCCAGCAGGCCCAGCTGGAAAAAGCCTACGCGCAGTACAAGGACGGCGACCGGGTGCAGGCCGTCGCCACGCTGGACCGCTTCATGAAGCTGCATCCGGCCAGCCCGGCCTACGACTACGCCCTGTACATGAAGGGCGTGGTCAACTTCAACGACGACCTGGGCTGGTTCTCCTGGCTCTCGCGCCAGGACCTGTCCGAGCGCGACCAGAAGGCCGCCAAGGATTCGTTCGAGGCGTTCAAGGAACTGGTCACGCGCTTTCCCGATTCGCGCTACACGCCCGATGCCCGCCAGCGCATGACCTACATCGTGAACTCGCTGGCGCAGTACGACGTGCACGTCGCGCGCTACTACTTCGATCGCGGCGCCTACGTGGCCGCCGTGAGCCGCGCGCAATCGTCGATCAAGGACTATCCCGCCGCGCCCGCGAACGAGGAGGCGCTGTACATCCTGGTGCGCTCCTACGAGGCGCTGGGGCTCACCCAGCTCGGCACCGACGCGCAGCGCGTGCTCGACGCCTCCTACCCCCACAGCGAGCTGCCCAAGCACGGATTCAGGGACAAATCCGATCCGTGGTGGAAATTCTGGTAACCCTGCCGTATGGACAAGCCGTTTCGCATCGTGGCGGCCACCGGCACCGACAAGGGTGACCGGGACTACCAGCAAGACCGGGTGGAACTGCTGGCCCACCCCCGCGTGAACGGCTGCATCCTGGGCATCGTGGCCGACGGCATGGGCGGCCGCAGCGGCGGGCGCAAGGCGTCCGACCAGGTCATCCTCACGGCCGGCCAGCTGTTCGAGCGCTACGACCCGAAGACCGACAACACCGCCGCCTTCCTCGAAAACCTGGTGCGGGAGGCGCACCTGGTGATCCGCCTCACGGCGATTTCAGCCGAGCAGGAGCCCCACAGCACCATCGCCGCGTTCGTCATCAACCCGGATGGCGACTGCCACTGGATCCACGCGGGCGATTCGCGCATCTACCATTTCCGGCGCAAGAAATTCCTGCACCGCACCAAGGACCATTCCTACGTCCAGGCGCTGGTGGACCGGGGCGAACTGACGGAGGAGCTGGCGCGGGACCATCCCCACTCCAACATCCTGCTGGGGTGCCTGGGCATGGACGCCGACCCGCCCACCACGGGCTACGACATCCCCCAACTGATGGTGGGCGACAGCCTGCTCGCATGCAGCGACGGCGTGTGGCACTACTTCACCACCCGGGAGCTGGCCACCGCCATCACCACGCTGACGCCGCGCGAGGCCAGCGAGTACCTGATCCAGGAAGCGCGCCAGCGCGCGCAGGGCGGCGGCGACAACCTGTCGCTGATCATCGTGCGGATCGAGGCGCTCACGGAAGAAAAAAAGGCGTCGCGCTTCACGGGCTTCGAAGCGAAGGTTTGACCCCGGCTCAAGTGAGGCCGGTATCGACCACGCGGCGTTCGAGCTGCAGGTACTCCCGGGTCTGCATCTCGTTGAGGCGCGAGACCGTGCGCGGGAACTCGTGCACCAGCGGCCCTTCGGTGTAGAGCTGCTCGGGCGGCAGGGCGGCCGAGATGATGAGCTTGACGCGCCGGTCGTAGAGCACGTCCACCAGCCAGGTGAAGCGGCGCGCGGCCGAGGCCATGTTGACCGGCATGTAGGGCACGTTGGAGAGCAGCACGGTGTGGAACTGGCTGGCGATCTCCAGGTAGTCGTTCTGCGAGCGCGGGCCCATGCACAGCTCGCGGAAGTCGAACCACACCACGCCGCCGGCGCGGCGCAGCGCCCGGATCTCGCGCGCCTCGATGTGCAGCACCGGGTCTTCGTCGCGCACCTCGGCCAGGCGCTCGAACACGGCCTTGAGCGCGGCCTCGGCCTCGGGGCCGAGCGGCGTGTGGTAGAGCGTCGCGTCTTCCAGCGTCTGGCTGCGGTAGTCCACGCCGTTGTCCACGTTGACGACTTCCAGGCGCTGCTTGAGCAGCGCGATCGCCGGCAGGATGCGGTCGCGGTGCAGGCCGTCGGGGTACAGGCCGTCGGGCGCGAAGTTGGACGTAGTGACGAAGCCCACGCCATTGGCGAACAACGATTCGAGCAGCCGGTGCAGGATCATCGCGTCGGTGATGTCGGCGATGTGGAACTCGTCGAAGCAGATCAGCTTGTAGCGCCTGGCGATCTGCGCGCCCAGCACGTCCAGCGGGTTCTGCGTGCCCTGCAGCTGCGTGAGCTGGCGCTGCACCTCGCGCATGAACTCGTGAAAGTGCAGGCGCACCTTGCGCTTGAGCGGCACCGCGGTGAAGAAGCAATCCATGAGAAAGCTCTTGCCGCGCCCGACGCCGCCGTACATGTAGACCCCGCGCGGGATCTCCGGGTGGTTCAGCAGTTTCTTGAGCGCGTTGGAGCGCCGCTGCTTGTACGCGCCCCATTCGCTCGCGCAGCGCTCCAGCGCCTGCACGGCGCGCAACTGCGCCGGGTCGCTGTCGAACCCCTTGGCCGCCAGGGCCGTTTCATAGATCTGCTGAACCGACACGCACACCCACCCCACAAAACAATAGCTGCCAGCGCTTGTCCATCAAGCGCTAGCAGCGTTTTTGGCACTGAAACTCAGAAATT